>Ga0255338_1000272_pt1 | contig 200963 bp, 175 predicted proteins | sample MeOH1_35cm_T4_19_FD_203715 | JGI IMG/M metagenome (GOLD analysis project Ga0255338, IMG submission 203715) | Sandy soil microbial communities from University of British Columbia, Vancouver, Canada - MeOH1_35cm_T4_195 | ecosystem: Engineered > Artificial ecosystem > Sand microcosm >...
TTCCGTTCACACTAAAGGTATACGGAGCCGTGCCTCCTGTTACCCCGGTAATGCCCAGTTGCCCCGTATTACCCACACAAGCCGTCGGACTCGTGGTAAAGCTCATGGCTGTTGGGCCGGGTTGGTCAACTATACTTACTGTTTTTATAAACTGACAATTATTTACATCTTTTACTGTGATTGTATAAGTGCCGGTACCAAGATTAGTTAATGGAGGCGAAGTGGTAAACACTCCTCCGTTTACAGAATAGGAATACGTTGGTGTTCCTCCGGTTACCATACCAAGACCTATGCTGCCATTATTGTTACTACAGGTAGGATTAATGCTGGTTGTAACCAGGGCTGTTATACCAGGTGTATTAGCAATAGAAGTTGTTGTGTTTGTTATACATCCAAAATTATTTGTGAGTCCTATTGAATATGTCCCTGCATTAAGTCCAGTGACTGTTTGTGATGGGATTGTTGCACCATTCAATGAAAAACTGACAACAGTTTGCCCCGGGCCGGAAGTGTTATTGATAATTATGCTTCCATTACTCTGACTGCAATTGGCGTTGGTAGGTAAAACAGTAAGAGCAGGTTGAGGGTTAACATTTACAACTGCAGTTGTTTGTGATATACAGCTACCAAGAGAACCAGAAACAGTATAAGTAGTAGTTACAGCCGCACTTGAAATAACATTGGCTCCGTTGGGTGTGTTCAATGATCCTGAAGGGCTCCACGTATAGTTCGTTGCCCCGGAGGCATTTAAGTTAGCAGTTCCGCCGGCGCAGTATGTAGCAGAATTGACGCTTAATGTTGGCATCGGCGTTACGCTTACAACAACAGGTGAGGTGATTAAGGTTGAACCGCATCCGGTTAATGCAGCCTGAAAATATGTGGTACTGGTAAGATTTCCTGAAACATAGGTTCCGGTAGTGGCACCTGCAATATTTGTGTAAGGTCCACCTGCAGAGGCGGATGATTGCCATTGAATATTGCCGGTATAACTGGTAGATGTTATAGTTGAAATTCCGCTCCCGCACAGTAAGGTTGGAGTAGCCGCAACAATACCAAGAGCTGGAGGCACAGTTGTAACAACAACATTTACAGTATTACTGGCAGTCCAGCAACCTAATTGACCGCCTGTTGAGTAACAGGTATAGGTAGTACTAACTGCTGGCGAAGCAATAGGATTGGGACAGGTTATACAACTTAAACCTGTTGAAGGTGCCCATGAATATGTTATCCCGGCGCCGCCACAAGCGTTGATAACATTAGCATTTAATTGGGAAGTTTGTGGAGGACAAATAACGCCAGGAGAAGCAGTAAGGCTAAGGGTAGGTTGTACGAAGGTTCCTAAAGTAGTAAATGTAAAGTTTCCTGTCCATGCGCTGGAAGTCGCGCTTGCGTTGTTTTTTTCTTTTGCTCTGAATTTATAAGTAGTACCAGGACAAAGCGAGGAAATATTAATGGTCATGGTTGGGTAAGAGTATGGATTTGAGGCTCCAGTCACTACTCCCGAAGTGTATGAATATTGCGCTAAACCTGAATAAGCAGCGCTATTACATGCGATTTCAACAACTATTACATCGGGGCAATAATAAATTGTTGTGGATTGCCACTTAATCAGTAATTGTGTTGCAGTTACTGTTGGGGTTCCAACCATAGTTGGAACATTTAATGGAGAGCAGGCGTTTGCTGAATTTCGTATTGCAAGAATACAAACTAATGCAAATAATGTTTTGTTTATGATTTTTGTAAGAAATGGAAATTTGTTATTCATTCGATGGATTGCTAAATAATTGTGTTTAAGTGCTTATAAAGCTATACAGTTTTACATTAAAATGGTATTTATTCAATCAGTAAAAAGCATTCGTTACTCAGTAAAACCGATGCTGGGAAATGGACTTTCAATTTACTAACAACTTATTAACAATAAAGAGGCTTGTGGCAAAATTAGCCATCAGATTTAACCATTTGATGGTAACTCACAGCTCTTCTGATTTTTATTCCATACAAAATCTTTTAAGCCATTTGTTATCATGACAAATTCCGATTTAAGATTTAAATTATAACGAAGAGCCTGTTCGGCCACTACAAAATCAAGATCAATATATGGCGCTTTACATTCTATTAAAATAAAAGGCTGCAGTTGTTTATTGTATACTACTACGTCAAATCTTTTTTTCAGATCGTTGAGAGTAATTTCTTTTTCAATAGCAATGTGTGACGAAGGATAATTTTTTACAGATATAAGATAATTAATAAGATGCTGGCGTACCCATTCCTCGGGAGTAAGCACCAGCCATTTTTTTCGTGTATAATCAAAAATAAAAGTCTTTCCTTTTACATTTTTTATTTTGGTGTCAAATGAGGGATATTTTAAAGATAAGGTCAGGATCGCGTATTTTTTTTAAATATATTTACATTACTTGAATTGTAATTTGAATGAAAGGAAATAATTTATGAAGAATAAGGAAGAAATTGTTAAGAACTGGCTGCCACGCTACACAGGTGTTCCATTAAGTGAATTTGGTCAATATATCATTTTGGTTAATTTTTCAAACTATGTGCATATGTTTGCCTCCAAGTATAACGCAGAAGTAAAGGGAATTGATAAACCTATGATGACCGCTACTGCTGAAAATATTACGATTATTAATTTTGGTATGGGAAGTGCAAGCGCCGCAACGGTTATGGATCTCTTAAGCGCGATTGAACCCAAAGCCGCACTGTTTCTGGGGAAATGTGGAGGATTAAAAAAGAAAAATAATATCGGAGATATGATTTTGCCAATTGCGGCAATTCGCGGCGAGGGGACAAGTAATGATTATTTCCCTTCAGAGGTTCCGGCTCTTCCTGCATTTAGCTTGCAAAAAGCAATTTCACATACTATTCGCATGCATAATTTCGATTACTGGACTGGAACCGTTTATACTACTAACCGCCGTGTATGGGAGCATGATGAGAAGTTTAAGGAGTATTTACGTTCGCTAAGGGCCATGGCAATTGACATGGAAACTGCGACTATTTTTACTGTTGGTTTTCATAATGAAATACCAACTGGCGCACTTTTACTTGTAACTGATCAACCAATGATTCCGGAGGGTGTAAAAACCGAAGAGAGTGATAAAAAAGTAACTCAAAATTTTGTTAGCGAACATTTACAGATAGGTATCGATTCATTAAAGGAACTCCAAAACAAAGGAGGAACCGTTAAGCATTTACGTTTCGAATAATTCTTGGCAATACCGGTTAATAAACAGTCAGCACAATTTTTTATAAATGGTGTGTTAAATGGCGATATAGCGGCTTTAAGCCGTGCTATTACGCTTGTTGAATCAAATAACGATTCTCATAAAAAACTGGCGCAGGAAATCTTGCAGGGGGTTTATCATAAAACAGGTAATTCGTTTCGGCTTGGTATAACGGGCGTTCCGGGTGTAGGCAAGAGTACTTTTATTGAAAGCTTTGGCAAAACAATTCTTTCAAAAGATCATAAATTGGCTGTGCTTGCAATTGATCCTTCCAGCAGTAAAAGCAAGGGAAGTATTTTGGGCGATAAAACCCGCATGGAAACTCTGGCTTCAAATTCAAACGTGTACATACGGCCTTCGCCAAGCAGCGGAACGTTAGGTGGACTTGCAAAAGCCAGTTATGAAAGTATGCTTTTGTGTGAAGCTGCCGGTTTTGATTTTATAATTATTGAAACAGTTGGAGTAGGGCAGAGTGAAGTTGCTGTAAGTCGAATAACCGATTTTTTTCTGTTACTTATGCTTGCCGGTGCAGGTGATGAATTACAGGGAATTAAACGAGGTATAATGGAAATGGCGGACTCTGTTGTTATTACGAAGGCTGATGGAAATAATCTTCAGAAAGCAAAAGCCGCGAAGGTTGAATATCAGAGAGCATTGCACCTCCTGCAACCGCCATCAAGTGGTTTCATCCCTCAGGTAGAAATTTGTTCAAGTCATGAGAATAAAGGCATGACAGAAATTTATGATATCCTGGACAAGTACAGGCGTCATGTAACTTCTTCGGGTTATTTGCTGCAAAAAAGAAAAGAGCAACAATATGACCTTTTACTGGATATTCTTGAAGAAAACCTGAAGCGAAAATTTTATTCAGATCCGAAAGTTTCTGAGGCACTTAAAAAAATAGCAAAAGAAAACGACGGGAAAAACATAGTTCCGTTCGCTACGGCAAACAAACTCATCGATGATTTTCTTAAAAACCAGCCCTGATACACTTAATCGTTTTAGCATCGGTCTAACCGGGAAATAGCAGGATTTAAGCTCTATAAAGCGCAAATTAGTTGCCTTTTTAACATGGCCACAAGGCTTGAATTTCTTATTTTCACATCACAATTTTTAAAATGAAAAATTTATTTACGATTATCTTTTGCTTATTACTTGTTAAGGGCAAATCCAATGATTTGGTAATTACCAACCCTTATTCCAACTCATTTAAAAAAGCTTACACTTTGTTTCCTTCTGTTCCAAAAGGAATTCTGGAGGCAGTGTCCTACACTCAAACACGCTTTGTGCATCTTGATAATTCTACAGAGGAAAGCTGCATTGGTTATCCTCGCGCTTATTCTGTTATGGGATTAATTGCCGACGGAAAAAATTATTTCCGCAACAATCTTTTAAGAGTTACGCAACTGTCTGGTTACAGAGAAGCGGAAATTAAAAGTTCTCCTGAAACGGCTATTATTGCTTATGCCGCAGCGTTTAACCAACTGCAAATTAATCATAACGTTTTTACTTCAGATCTTGCTGACTATCTCGTAATACTTGCTGAATTAAGTGAGCTTCCGGTTAATAGCAACTTGCAGGATAACTTCGCACTTAATTCGCATCTTTATCAGTTATACTGGTTCTTGTCAAATTCGGAGTTTCAGGATGCTTATAATTTTCCTGATCACAACCTAAAGCTGCGCGAAATATTTGGTGATAATTACGATGTGTTAAGTGCTAAGGGAATTATTATCACTCCTAATACCGTAACAAACACAAATGGCGCCGCCTACAAATACTCTTCCAATTCAACCTTTTCTCCCGATTATCCTCCAGCTGTATATAATTCTGCGGCAAGTTGTAATTACAGCAGCAGAAATGGTGTCGCTATAAGTGCTGTTACAATTCACTTTGTACAGGGTTCTTATGCAGGATGTATTTCCTGGTTTCAGAATTGTTCGGCAAGCGCGTCGGCGCATTATGTTGTGCGCAGCAGCGACGGTCAGGTAACACAAATGGTACTAGAGGCCAGCAAAGCATGGCACGTGGGAAGCGAAAATCCTTACACAGTTGGTATTGAACATGAAGGTTATATAAGCAGCAGTTCGTGGTTTACCAACGCCATGTATAATTCTTCAGGCGCGCTTACCAAAGATATTTGTATTGATAATAATATTAACACATTAAGAACGCATTATGGTCCTTCATGTAGCGGCAGTTCTTCTCAGTGTTTACTGGGAAGCTGCACAAAAGTAAAAGGTCACCAGATGTATCCTAATCAAACGCATACTGATCCGGGACCATACTGGAACTGGTCTAAATTTTACAAGATCATTAATAATACGTATACTTTGGCTGCTACGTATACTTCAACGTCCGGCGCTTTCTATGACACAGGCGGATCAGCAGGTAATTACGGAAACGATGAAAGAAAATTGTGGTTGTTTACAAAATCGGGTGCAACAAACATCACTCTTAGTTTTACTTCATTTAATGTTGAGAATGGTTACGACAATTTATTTATTTATAACGGTGGCACTCCAAACTCTCCTTTAATAGGGCAATATTCGGGTACTGTAAATCCGGGACCGGTAACATCTGCAAATGATAGTTTACTTGTTGAATTCCGCAGTGATTGCGCCACCATTTCTTCCGGTTGGGTTGCAAATTATACAATGAATGGTACCGTTACTCCGGGCCCCCAGGATGTAATTGCTCCTACAACAATTGTAACAGCAACCAACGCGTGGCAAACGGCAAACTTTTCTGCAACGGTTAGCGACAACGATAATTCAGGCGGGAGTGGTGTAGAAAAAGGTTACTACCAGGTTATTGATTTTAACGGAACAGAATGGCGTGCTAATTACACGAAAGGTTTTCTTGCAGATAATTTTGATAACGCCATCCATCCTGAGTGGACACAAAAAACAGGAACATGGACAATAGGTGGTAACGCCCTGGTACAAACCGATGAAACAAGCTCCGCTGCAGGAAATACCAACATCTATGCTGCACTTACGCAAAGTCTTTCCAATCGTTACCTCTATCATTTTCTTGCTAAATTCGAAGGAAGCGGAACAACAAGACGCGGTGGAATGCACTTCTTCTGCGATCAGCCGGATAGCAGTAACCGCAACAACAGTTATTTTGTTTGGTTCAGGCTGGATGATCAGAAAGTTCAGATTTATAAAGTTGTGAATAATGTGTTCGGAGCTCCTCAGGTTGATTTACCACTTACTTTTAATGCAGCGCAATGGTATGATATTAAAGTAGTATTCGACCGCATTACCGGTAAAATGAATGTGTATATGAATAATGCTTTGGTTGCTACGTGGACTGACACCGCACCGTTTACAAGCGGTAATGCTATATCATTCCGCAGCGGTAACTGTAAAATGAGCATTGATGAAATTAAAGTTTACCGTTCGCGTGCCGCTTCAGTTAACATTACAGTTGGAAGTGGAATGGCTAACGAACTGCGTTACCAGAATCCAAGCCCGATACAGGCTGCAGGAAAAATAAAATCTATTTGCCAGGACAGCGCCGGAAATTTATCATCTATTTATTATTACGATCTTAATATCGACTGGACTCCGCCTACCGTTATCGCTACTGTTAACGATGGTCCCGGAGCTGATATTAGCGTTGTAAATTCAACAGATTCTTTAAAAGCTAACTGGACTCCTTCATCCGATCCTAATTCAGGAATTGTGAAATACTGGTATAGTATAGGGACTGCGCCGGGCTCAACTAATGTGCTAAACTGGATAAGCAATTGGGCGGCTACGTCGGTTACCGCGTATTCACTTAATCTTGTTCAAAACACAATTTATTATTTCAATATTAAGGCTGAAGATGGGGCCGGAATGTTTAGTCCTGTAACCAGCAGTAATGGCCAGAAAGTAGATACAACGTCAATTCTTACAGAATTACCGGAAACGTTTACTGATATTGGTCTGCAGGTTTATCCGAATCCTTATACAGATCATTTTAGCTTAAAATTCAATAATCCTGTAACCGGAAAGATAAGTGTTGTTGTATCGGATGTTTTGGGTCGTGAGTTGTATAAATTCGTTTCAAAGGAAGAAAAAGGTATCGTTCAAAAAGAGGTAAGGCTGGATAATAGTCTGGCGAGGGGAAATTATTTCCTTAAAATAACGGTTAATGATAAGCACTATTACCGGAAACTTCTGAAAGAATAACTCTTATTGTGGATTCATTTCTTCAAATATTAGAGAAATATAGTGGCATTTTGTTTAAATGATTGAAATTAAGAGGATTGCATGGAAATTAAATTTGTGATTTTTTGATAAGAATGTTTTTTTCTTTTCAAAAATTTTTTTTCTTTTGCAGGAAAATTAAAACAGGTAAAATCTTAAACAGTAATATATGTATTGGACGTTAGAATTAGCAAGTTGGTTGGAAGATGCTCCGTGGCCTGCAACAAAAGATGAATTAATCGATTTTGCAATGCGTAGTGGCGCTCCAATGGAGGTGATAGAAAATCTCCAGGAAATGGAGGACGAAGGCGAGAGCTATGAAACGATCGAGGAAATCTGGCCTGATTACCCAACCAAAGACGATTTCTTTTTTAATGAAGATGAATTTTAAAACTAAGCCGCGAAGAGCGGCTTTTTTATTGCATGAATTTTAACCGCGATTTGACAGTAGAAGCCAAAAAATTTGGCGAACTAACTGTCTTAGCGCGGGTAACCCCGATTTAGTGTTTGTTAGGATTTTTTATACAATTGTTTTTTTGGAAATCCTTATAAACACTTTCATCGCAGACAATTGAGAATTCAATTGTCTGTTTAGGGTTTAATCAATTGATTTGCGGTTAAAGATGATGTAACCGAAATGAAAGAAAAAAGTGAAAGGATATTCGTACTGGTCGTAATAATTAACTCCAATACTGATAGGGCCAACCGCGGTATTGTAAACCGCTGCCGCCATTCCGGTAAAATGCCTGTATAAAAACGGAGAGCTGTACTTTGCCTTATTATCATTGGATTTAAGAATTGACAGTACTGGCTGAAAAAGATAAGCTTCAAATCTGATGTCGAGCCTGCGAACGGGCGTAGTAATTGCTTTTAACCCACCGGCAAAATAATTGTGAGCTCTGAACGCTTCAATAAAAAAAGTCTGGCTTTCAGGAGTAGGATTAAAGGCAGGCGCCGATAAAATTGTTGCCTGATAATTACTGAAGAAGTTTTGTGTTGAATAAACTGCCTCGCCAAAAACACCAATCTTAAACCTATCGGCAGTTTTTAAATAACTATCAAAAGTTAATTTCAATTGCAGCCAAGGAGTTTGCAGTTTGTTTCTGAATTCAGTTGTGTCAATACTGGTATTGCCTGGTATATGGCTTTCATGGCCCTGAAGAAAGCGTGCGCGCGCATTCAGTAAAGTTCCTTCTGTAGCATACATTTTTCTATTTAGTGTGTTTACTTTAAAATTGCTTTGAACGTAGAGGTAATCAAAATAAGTTTTATCTGTTGTGTCAGCCTTTGTAAAAACATCTGTCTGATAATACTGGTTACTCCACTCTGTAATTCCTCCGGCAACATTAAACTGGGAAACGTTACCAACCGGTATTCCCATTTTTATTTCGGCAAATCTGTCTTCCTGTACAAGGTATGCGGGCTTCAAAAAATCGTAAAACAATGCACTGCTGCTGTAATAATCCCACCTGGAGTATGAACCGGAAGGTTCTATAAAGAATGGCAATCTTCCCGGAAAATCAAAACGTAATTTGGCGTAGGTTCCCGAGTAAAGTTTTCCAACATAACCATTGGCATAAGCACTAAATCCTATTTTGCCAAGGTGGTTGTATTGCAGTCCAAGAAAAGCCTCACTAATCGGGCGGTTAGAAAGAATTGCACCCGCGTCAATGTAAAGCGGCTTTTCTTTTTTTCCTACTAAAGCAAGAGTGTATTTACCTGTAATACTGTCTTTTGTGGCAACAGGGAAAATATTTTTTATTTTGTCATCGCTGGCAAGTCTGAAATAACGTTTTTTTAATTGTGCGAGAGTAAAAGGTTTCTCTTTGAAGAAAAGACTTTTCTTTATAAACTGGCCCTGTCTTTGATTGTAGCCTTTAATTGCAATGCTGTCAAATACTATATTTGCAGGATTCTGGTAATCACGATAACGTTTTCTTTTTGTAGCTAATTCAGAAATTTCCTGCGAACGGTTCATTTGTTTTTTAATCTGTGGCATAACCCGCATTGTTGCAGCATAGCCACTATCTATAAGCCTTTTGGCATTGTCAAAATTAAAAATGCTTACTTCGCCCCAGGGTTCTATCAGTATTCCGTTTTCGCCAAGCGGTGCAAATTCGGTTTGGTTCATTAAAAGATTTCTGAGCTGCAGGTAGAGGTCGTCGTCGTCAGGCGCACCGTTAGTTTCCGACACGTTTGAACCGATTATAAAATCAGGTGCAAATTCTTTTTTCATTACATCCGTTGGAAAATTGTTATACAAACCTCCGTCAAATAAAAGTTTCCCGTTAATTGAAATTGGCCTTAGGTAGAAAGGGTAACTCATGCTTGCACGAAGCGCGCTGGGCAAGTCGCCACTTTTAAACATAACAGATCTTTTACTGGATACGTCAGAAGCAAGGCAGCGAAAGGGAACCATGAGACTATCAAAATTATTATCTACATGATTGGCCGCACCCGTAAAAGTTTCCATCAGGTAATAGTCAATTGGTATCGAATTAATCACATTGGTAGGCAGGTTTTTAAGGTAATTATCCGTTAAGTTAAATTTAAAAGTAAGCCAGGAGGCAAAGTCTTCGCGCTGTTTAATTAAATAATAGTATTTAGCCGGAAGATCGCCCCTTGTAATACTTTGGAAAAACGTTGTTTTAACTATTTCTTCAATTTCCGCCGGGGAATAGCCAACCGCGTAATAAGCGCCAATAAGGCTTCCTATAGAAGTGCCTGCCACATAATCAACAGGGATTCCGTTTTCTTCCAGCGCCTTCAGTACGCCAATGTGGCATAATCCACTTGCGCCACCACCACTAAGTACCAAGCCAACCTTCTGTGCCTTAAACTGCATCGCATAAAAAGAAAAAAGAATAAAAAATAGCGTATGTGAAAATTGCTTCAAAAGTGGATTTAATCTAATAGCTGCAAAATTAATCTTTATCTAAAACCCTTCTATTCATAAATATAAATAATTATCTTAGCGCTTGCACTTTTTAAACGGTGGGAAAATTTATACTAAAAAAATTCTTTTATGGTATTGTTGTGCTCTTTGGCGTGATAACTACCATTTTTTTCCTGTTTAACGTGTTGCCCGGAGATCCTGCAACTGTTATACTGGGGCAGAGGGCAAGCAAAGAAGCTGTAGAAGGTGTTCACAGGGATATTGGAACAGATAAGCCAATACTGGTGCAGTACATGCATTATGTAAATGATTTATCGCCCATTTCCATGCACAATTATAAGGATAATAAAAGCCTCATCTTCCTTAACCCCGAAAAATACTCATGGACGCCACTGTTTACCCTGGGAGCTAAAAAATGCGTGGTACTTAAGGTTCCTTATTTACGCCGGAGCTACATTACAAAACGAAACGTTTCTGAAATAATAACCGATACCCTTCCCGAAACTGCGGTACTGGCCTTTGCGTCAATTATTATCGCCTCAGTAGTTGGTATTTTCCTGGGAATTATTACGGCAACAAGGAAAAACTCGGTACTCGACCGCGTAATATTTGTGCTGGCTACCGTTTTTGGTATGAGTGCACCATCCTTTTTAGTAGGACTAATTATGGCCTGGCTGTTTGGTTATGTGCTGTCAAAATACACAGGGCTCGATCCCTCGGGTAGTCTTTATGATATTGATGTTTGGAACGGTGAAGTATTGAAGCTGAAAAATCTTGTACTTCCCGCAATTACTTTAGGCATGCGTCCTTTAAGCATTGTTATTCAGTTAACAAGGAGTTCGCTTTTAGATGTATTATCTCAGGATTACATACGCACCGCGCGTGCTAAAGGACTTAGTTACAGAAAAATTATTATTAAGCATGCGCTCAAGAATGCGCTAAATCCTGTTGTTACAGCTATTTCAGGATGGTTTGCCGGATTAATGGCGGGAGCTGTATTTGTTGAGAAAATATTTAGCTGGAAAGGTATTGGTTATGAAGTTGTGGAAGCGCTCAGTAAAAACGATTTGCCGGTGGTAATGGGTGCTACGCTTATTTTTGCAACCATTTTCGTAGGAATTAATATTGTCGTGGATATTATTTATGGAGTTTTAGATCCGCGCGTACGGGTTAGAAATTAAACATGAGCCGAAAAAAGATAGTAGCTGGTAACTGGAAAATGAATACCACTTATCAGGAGGCAAACGACCTGGTGAAAGAAGTTTTTTCCACCGCCACTTCCAATAACGTTACAAAAATTTTTTTTCCTCCGTTTCCGTTTTTGAAAATGGTAAAGGATGAAGCAATTCAATCGGGTAAAACGTTTTTTACCGGCGCGCAAAACTGCAGCGAACATGAAAAAGGAGCTTATACAGGTGAAGTATCGGCCGCCATGCTTGCTTCGGTTGGCTGTTCATATGTGTTGGTAGGTCATAGCGAACGCAGGACTATGTTTAATGAAAACAGCAAACAGCTTACCTTAAAAATAGAAAAGGTTCTTAAAAATAATATGACACCCGTTTTTTGTTTTGGCGAGCAGTTAGCTGAAAGAAAAAATAATTTGCATTTTGATACTGTAACCAATCAACTCAAAGAAGTATTACAAAACTTTTCTGCCGCGCAGGTAAGCGAATTTATTCTCGCGTACGAGCCTGTGTGGGCAATAGGTACCGGCGAAACCGCAACTCCTCATCAGGCGCAGGAAATGCACGATTGCGTGCGTGAAACGCTTAGAGTTATGTTTGATCAGTCGGTCGCTTCAAAAGTTTCAATTCTTTATGGCGGAAGCTGCAATGCGGAAAATGCAAAAGAATTATTTGCCTGCCCCGATGTTGATGGTGGGCTTATTGGCGGTGCAAGTTTAAAAGCGCCTGATTTCTGTAAAATAATCAATTCGTTTTAATGCAATATTTAGCGTATCACTTTACTGTAAGTCCTGTACAACCAGGCTCGGAAATTTTAATGGCACTTATTTCTGATTTTGGTTTCGAAAGTTTTGATACTAACGATTCGGGCTTTACCGCTTATATTAAAGAGGAGGACGCGAATGGTGTTAACCTAAACGATCTTGTTTTTGATGAATTTTCTTTTACTTACACGGTAGAAAAAATCCCGCTTACAAACTGGAACGCCGAGTGGGAAAAGAATTTTGAACCTGTAGTTGTTGGAGATCTATTATGTATCAGGGCTCCGTTTCATGAGCCTAATAAAAAAGTGAAGCATGAAATCATCATCATGCCTAAAATGAGTTTTGGTACAGGGCACCACCAAACAACGCGCTTAATGTGCGCTGCCATGTTTGAAACCGATTTTAAAAATAAGCGTGTTTTGGATATGGGATGCGGTACGGGGGTATTGGCAATTCTTGCAAAGAAGCTTGGAGCGGGTGAAGTACTGGCAATTGATATTGATGAATGGAGCGTAGAGAACAGCAGAGAAAACTGTGATGATAATAATTGCGGGGATGTAGTAGTTAAGCAGGGAGATATTGATTTGATACAAAACGAAAATAATTTCGATATAATCCTGGCAAACATTAATAAAAATGTATTAAAGGCGCACATGGCTTCGTATGCCAATAAAATGAACAAAGGCGCTCAACTTTTCCTGAGCGGATTTTTTACAACAGATGCCGAAGAGCTGGAAGCATTAGCATTAACCCACCACCTTACTTTACAAAAAAGAAATTCCGAAGCGGAATGGCAGATGCTTCAGTTTGAGAAGAAGTAGGAGAAATTAAGCGATTCGTAGTGATTCCTGGTTTTACATACTCAATAACCTGGGTTCTCACTTTTTTATTATAGTTACTTACGGGTATCAATTAAAATTCTTTTATTTGAATAAGATTTGCCCCTAAAACATTCACAAATGCTTAAGTATATTTGTAAGCGTTTGTTTGCACACCGATCAACAAGTTAGGCACCAATTATAAGACAACATACATATGAGCAATAAAGAACTGAAAAAACAAACCGTAGAGTCAATTTTAAACGGGTTTAAAAAAAATCTTTTTGGTATTGAATATTATTACGACAAGTTTGGAAGCCTTGCACAGGGTGTAGACAATGATGAAGTTAAAAAAAGCGGAGAATATTTAGAATCATGTTTTAAGGAAATAGGCTTTGACCCAAAAAAACAAAGATAGAGCAAGCTAATAATACAATTCCTCCCGATAAGATTCTCGAATTATTTAGGAAATTAAAAAAGCAGCCTAAAATATCAGCCAAGAATTACGAAATACTATCCAGAAGTTCGTTTCTTATGCTTAACAATTATTTTGAATATTTACTTTCTGACTTACTCTCATATCATTATAATAAATATCAAAAATCACTTAATGAGAAAAAATTCAATCTTGCTTTAAAAGAAATAAATGAATACGAAACAGTTGACGAGTTTACAAAAGCTCTAATTACAAAAGAAGTTGAATCGATGATGGTTGAAATGACTTTTGACGAATTGTTGGAGCATTTTCATTCATCTCTTGAAATTGACAATGAAAAAGAAATTTTAAACTGGGACTTAATTAGGGAGTGTAGAGAAAGACGGCATCTAATTGTTCACAATTCATCTATAGTCAATAAAAAATATTTACTTAGGACAAAGAATCCATTTAATCTTAAAATAGGCGATACTGTTCATGTAGACAAAGACTATTTTACCAAAGCATGTAAAGAATTTTATTTAGCTGGTATTCTGTTGGCTTACAATTCTTGGGGCAAATGGGATAAGGAAGAAACAACGAAGGCAGTGTATCAAATAATGGTTGACTCTTTCGATTTGTTGAAACAGAAGGATTATGACCTTGTCTCTCGATTTACAACTTACGCTCAGAAAATTGACGCGAGAGATGAAGACCAAGAAGATTACTTACTAAGGACAAAAGTAAATAGATTAATTGCACTGAAAAAATTATCAGACAATATTACTTTATCAAAAGAATTAAAAAAGATTAAGGCAGGCACTGCTTCTCCGATATTTAAACTCGCTTTCGCAATTCTTTCTGATAAGCACGAGAACATAATAGAACTTGTAAAACAAGCAAGAGCAATTGATGAATTAGACTTGACTAAGTATAAAGAATGGCCCATATATGATTTTATTAGAGACAATAGTGATTTAAATATTAAAATAGAAACAGAATTAAAAATAACTGGTACTAACAGTACCTTGTCAAAAGCGGAGCGGAAGTCGGTAAAGAAGGGTAAGAACATAAATAAACATTAGTGGTAGCTTGGAAGGTTGGTGCTTCGAAAGTCCCGCCTTCGACAAGCTGCCAACCGTTAGTGGCAATAAGCAAATAGACGTATAAATGACAGCCAAATTATTAATATTATTGACATCATTTTTATTGTTTTTTTATCAAAAGCGGTCGGACGACTACAATTATTGTAAGTTAAAAGCAAAACAAACGGCGGACTCAATAATATACTCTTTAGTTGACAAACACAAATTCAAAAATTTTTACCGGCTTAGTAAAGACAATAGTTCTATAATCGAAAGAGGAAGTTATACTGAAACTCCATGGAAAAAAACAATTTATATTATACCGACCAAATACACTTTGACCTACGTGCCCAAAAATTCGTCGTTGCTCATTGACGAACTAACTATAGAATTAGACGAAAATTATAAATTGAAAACTAAAATTCAATTAGTTGACAATAAATATCTAACTAATGAATATTTGTCAGAAAAAAATGTAACAAGTATAGTTAAGAAATTAAGTTTCAAAAACATTTCAAATATAATTTTGGTATATGATTCAATACCAAATAAAAGGACATATAAACCATTAGCTGAAGTATGGACCTATGTTAATAGTTATCAAGATACTTGTCAAGACTGTTCAGTTATTATTGATAGTTGTTATAAAATAGATATCGGAAGCAGAAAAATTATTAATAGATACAAAAGGATGATAAGGATGATCGGTCAATCGTGACGGAAATCCTGGATGCTTAAAGCCCCTAACCCTTCGACTTCGCTAAGTGTGAGGTCCATAAGGCCACGAAGTAAACCAACAATCTTTTTACTTCTAACCAATTAAGCTTTATCTTAGCAATAACCTTTGTTGGAGTAAATAATTTATTATTTAGTCAAGTGGCAATGTTTATTTGTTTCTATAAATAATCGATCAAAATAAAATACATGTTTAAATGATAAGCGATAAAAACATTCTTTTTCAAACAATTGATTGGGCATCTATTCCCAAAACAGAACATAAAGGCGAAAGCGGCAGTGCATTTTGGCAAACTATCCAGTTTGACGGATTGAGGATTCGCCTGGTAGAATATTCCAAAGATTATATTGCAGATCATTGGTGCCAGAAAGGGCATATAGTTCATTGTTTGGAAGGTGAATTTGTGAGCGAATTACAAAATGGAGAGAAACATATTTTGAAAAAGGGAATGACTTATGTTGTTACTGATGATATGAGTTCACATCGTTCAATTTCAAAGGATGGAGTGAAAGTAATGGTTATTGATGGAGATTTTCTGAAAAAGAAATAAGAAGCAAATGACAAACGAACAAACCGCCATAAAAACAACTTACTTTAGTATTGCCGGAAATGCAGGTCTGGCGCTTCTTAAGTGGTTAACCGGATACTTTGGTAACTCGTACGCGTTAATTGCGGATGCAATAGAATCTACTACGGATATTTTCTCTTCTTTTCTGGTGTTGTTTGGGCTTAAATACTCCAACCGTCCTGCGGATAAAAATCATCCGTATGGTCATGGAAGGGCAGAGCCACTTATTACTTTTCTTGTTGTAGGTTTTTTAATTACGTCTGCAACAATTATTGCTTATGAAAGCATTCAAAATATTGGAACGCCTCATGAATTACCTGAGGCATACACGCTTATTGTTCTTGGAGCAATTATTCTCTGGAAAGAAATTTCGTACCGCCTGGTAATTAAAAAAAGTAAAGAAACAAACAGCTCTTCCCTGAAAGCAGATGCCTGGCATCACAGAAGCGACGCGATAACATCAGTAGCAGCATTTATTGGAATTTCAATTGCTGTAATTTTTGGTAAAGGATATGAGTCGGCAGATGATTGGGCAGCGCTCTTTGCTTCAGGATTTATTCTTTATAACAGTTATTTAATATTCAGGCCTGCACTTGGAGAAATAATGGACGAAAATTTATATGACGAATTAATTGAAGAAATAAGAAAGGTTTCTTTAACTGTTAATGGCGTTGTTGGAACTGAAAAATGTTTTATTAGAAAAGCAGGAATGAAATATCATGTTGATCTGCATGCAATGGTGAACGCGAACATTACCGTTAAACAAGGTCACGACATTGCGCATGAACTTAAAGACACATTGCGCCGCGAAATACCACAATTAGGACACGTTCTAATTCATATTGAGCCTGCTGAAGATAAAGGCAACGTGTAACGCAGTTTCCCGTTTTAAAAGGTTGAATATAGATTTGTAATTACAAGCAGTACCGAAACGAATTTTCAATATCCCACTATAAAGATACTTTCTAACTCACCAGCTCTATACTTAATTAAAACAAAAAACCCCCGGATCTCTCCGAGGGTTTTTAATTCAGCATTTAAAATTTATCATTCAACATTTCTTATGCTTCTTCCTCAACTTCTTCTTTCGAAGCCATTAAGCGTTCGTATTCTTCTTTGCTTCCTACAACCAGTTTTTCGTACTGACGTAAACCTGTACCAGCCGGGATTAAGTGTCCAACAATAACGTTTTCTTTTAATCCTAACAAGCCATCTACTTTTCCGTTCACTGCAGCTTCGTTCAGTACTTTTGTAGTCTCCTGGAACGACGCAGCTGAGATCCAGCTGTTGGTTTGTAATGAAGCACGGGTAATACCCTGTAGGATTGGATTAGCAGTTGCAGGAACAGCGTCACGTGCTTCTACTAATTTTTTATCCTTACGTTTCAATACAGAGTTCTCATCGCGTAATTTACGTGAAGTGATAATCTGTCCGCGTTTTAGCTCTTCGCTATCGCCCGGATCAGTTACAACTTTTTGTCCGTAGATTGCATCGTTCTGAGTCATGAAGTCAACTTTGTTGATCAGTTGTTGTTCAAGGAACATGGTGTCGCCCGGATCAACGATCTCAACCTTACGCATCATCTGACGTACGATTGTTTCAAAGTGCTTGTCATTTAATTTCTGACCCTGTAAACGGTATACCTCCTGAATTTCATTCACTAAGTATTCCTGTACAGCGGTTGGGCCTTTGATAGCTAAAATATCACCAGGGCTGATAGCTCCGTCTGATAAAGGCTCTCCGGCTTTAACGAAATCATTTTCCTGAACAAGGATGTGCTTGCTTAAGTTAACCAGGTAACGGCGTTGCTCACCTGTTTTAGCTTCTACAACCACTTCGCGGTTACCGCGTTTGATTTTACCGAAGGTAACAATACCATCAATTTCAGAAACTACAGCAGGGTTACTAGGGTTACGGGCTTCAAATAATTCAGTTACACGAGGGAGACCACCAGTGATGTCACCTGTTTTACCTGTAACACGAGGGATCTTAACAAGGATTTGACCTGGCTCAATCTTCGCTGCTTCGTTCACAACAATGTGAGCGCTTACAGGAATGTTATATGTTTTAAGAACTTCACCTTTTTTGTCCACAATCTTAATTAATGGACTCATGGTTTTGTCTTTACTTTCAATGATCACCTTCTCACGGAAACCTGTTTGTTCATCAGATTCTTCACGGAAAGTAACGTTTTCTTTAATGTGTTCGTATTCTACGCTACCACCAAATTCTGAAACGATAACCGCGTTGTATGGATCCCAATCACAGATTAACTCACCTTTTTTCACTTTAGCGCCTGGCTTAATGTAAAGGTTAGAACCGTATGGAATATTACCTGTTGTTAAAGTAATGCCTGTGTTGGTATCAACAATGCGCATCTCTGTTGAACGACCGATAACGATGTTGGTTTTTTTACCTTCAGGGTTAACGCGTTCTACAGTACGTAATTCGTCTATTTCAATAATACCGTCGTACTTAGCAATTAAGCTTGATGCAGCGGCAATGTTTGAAGCAGTTCCACCCACGTGGAATGTACGTAATGTTAACTGTGTACCTGGCTCACCAATTGACTGCGCGGCAATTACACCTACAGCTTCACCTAACTGAACAAGGCGACCGTTTGACAAGTTACGTCCGTAACATTTAGCGCAAACACCTGAACGTGATTCGCAGGTAAGTACGGAACGAATATCAACTGTTTCAATTGGAGATTTGTCGATTAGAGCAGCGATATCTTCAGTAATCACTTCACCTCCACCCACAATAAGTTCTCCGCTTGTAGGATGATAAACATCTGTTACAGTAGTACGGCCTAAAATACGATCGTATAAAGCTTCAACCACATCGTCGTTATTCTTAAGGGCAGCCATGCTTAATCCGCGAAGGGTTCCGCAGTCCTGCTCATTAATGATAACGTCTTGTGCAACGTCAACCAAACGACGTGTTAAGTAACCGGCATCTGCTGTTTTAAGAGCGGTATCGGCCAAACCTTTACGAGCACCGTGGGTTGAAATAAAGTATTCCAAAATGGAAAGACCTTCACGGAAGTTAGATAATACCGGGTTCTCGATAATGGAAGCTGTGGTATCACCGGCTTTTTGTGGCTTAGCCATCAAACCGCGCATACCGCTCAGCTGTTTAATTTGTTCTTTAGAACCACGGGCACCTGAATCAAGCATCATGTATACAGGGTTAAAGCCCTGGCGGTCGCTGCTTAATTTATCAAGTACTTTCTTGGTTACTTTAGAGTTGGTGTGCGTCCAGATATCGATAATCTGATTGTAACGCTCGTTGTTGGTAATGAATCCCATGTTATAGTTATTCAATACCTCATCCACCTGCTCCTGTGCTTCTGCAATAATTTTTAGTTTTTCATCTGGTGTTTGGATATCACCCAGGTTAAACGATAATCCACCTTTGAAAGCTGTGCGGAATCCTAATTCTTTAATATCATCAAGGAATTTCGCGGTAGAAGCCATACCTGTATTCTTAACTACCATTCCGATAATATCACGTAATGATTTTTTAGTTAAGAGTTCGTTAATGTAACCAACTTCAAATGGAACAACAGTGTTAAAGATAACACGTCCAACAGTTGTGTCAATTATCTTGGTAACAAGCTTGCCATTTTCAAGGGCGTTATTAATTTTAATTTTGATCTGCGCGTGCATATCAACGCTCTTCTCGTTAAGAGCTACAATAACTTCTTCAGCGCTATAGAATACTTTACCTTCGCCTTTAACAACGTCGTTAGGTAAATTCTTTTTTGATTTGGTTAAGTAATATAAACCTAACACCATGTCCTGAGAAGGAACGGCAACCGGCGCACCGTTAGATGGGTTAAGAATATTGTGCGATGCAAGCATTAAGATTTGCGCTTCAAGTATAGCCGCATGTCCTAATGGAACGTGTACCGCCATTTGGTCACCGTCAAAGTCAGCGTTAAAGGCCGTACAAACCAACGGGTGAAGCTGAATAGCTTTTCCTTCGATCAGTTTTGGCTGGAATGCCTGGATACCTAACCTGTGCAATGTTGGAGCACGGTTTAATAATACAGGATGTCCTTTTAACGCGTTTTCTAAAATATCCCAAACAATTGGTTCTTTACGGTCAACAATTTTCTTTGCAGATTTTACAGTCTTAACAATACCACGCTCAATCATTTTACGAATGATAAATGGTTTGAAAAGTTCAGCTGCCATTTCTTTTGGTAAACCGCACTCGTGTAATTTTAATTCAGGACCTACAACAATTACCGAACGTGCAGAGTAGTCAACACGTTTACCAAGTAAGTTCTGACGGAAGCGTCCTTGTTTACCTTTTAATGAATCTGATAAAGATTTTAATGCACGGTTACTGTCGGTTTTAACAGCGTTAGATTTACGTGAGTTATCGAATAACGAGTCAACGGATTCCTGTAACATACGTTTTTCGTTACGTAAGATTACATCCGGAGCTTTAATTTCGATCAAACGCTTTAAACGGTTGTTACGGATAATAACACGACGGTAAAGGTCATTTAAATCAGATGTAGCGAAACGTCCGCCATCCAATGGAACTAAAGGACGTAACTCAGGTGGAATAACCGGAACAACTTTCACAATCATCCATTCTGGTTTATTATCAACGTTTTGGTTAGCCTGGCGGAAAGCCTCAATAACCTGTAAACGTTTTAACGCTTCGTTTTTGCGTTGTTGTGAAGTTTCGTTGCTAGCCTTGTGACGGAGGTCGTAAGATAATTCGTCAAGGTTTAAGCGTGATAAAAGATCCTGAACAGCTTCGGCGCCCATTTTTGCAACGAATTTGTTAGGGTCGTTATCATCCAGCATTCCGTTTTCTTTTGGAAGAGAATCAACAATGTTTAAGTATTCTTCTTCTGTAAGGAAATCCAAATATGATACTCCGTTTTCAGCGGCAGCACCTGCATTAATTACTACGTAACGTTCGTAGTAAATAATCATGTCTAATTTTTTGGTTGGTAATCCAAGTAAGTAACCAATTTTATTTGGTAACGAACGGAAATACCAGATGTGAGCTACAGGTACAACTAGGTTGATGTGACCCATACGTTCACGGCGAACTTTTTTCTCAGTTACTTCAACACCGCAACGGTCGCAAACAATACCCTTGTAACGGATACGCTTGTATTTGCCGCAATGACATTCGTAATCTTTAACCGGACCGAAAATACGCTCACAGAACAAACCATCTCTTTCAGGCTTGTAAGTACGGTAGTTAATGGTCTCAGGTTTTAAAACCTCACCGCTTGAACGGCGCAGGATAGTTTCCGGCGAAGCTAAGCTGATGGTGATCTTCGAGAAATTTGATTTTTGTTTATTATCTCTTCTTAACGCCATGTTATATGTTATGGTTTTTCGTTTTTAATTAATTACCCTCGCTCTGTTTGACATGCTGAGCGGAGTCGAAGCATGGCCTTTTTAAATCCCTCTTTTTACAGAGGGATTTAAGCTGGCTGATTAATCCATTGTAATATCCAATGCAAGACCTCTTAATTCATGCAACAATACGTTGAATGATTCAGGGATACCCGGAGTTGGAATATTTTCGCCTTTAACGATTGCTTCGTACGCTTTAGCACGACCCATTACGTCGTCAGACTTAACAGTTAATAATTCCTGTAACACGTTAGCAGCACCGTATGCTTCAAGCGCCCAAACTTCCATCTCACCAAAACGCTGACCACCAAACTGTGCTTTACCACCTAAAGGCTGTTGCGTAATTAATGAGTAAGGTCCGATAGAACGTGCGTGCATCTTATCATCCACCATGTGACCTAATTTCAGCATGTAAATGATACCTACGGTTGCAGGCTGGTCAAAGCGCTCACCGGTTCCACCATCATAAAGATAGGTACGACCAAACTGAGGAACTCCTGCTTTTTTAGTATACTCGTCAATCTGTTCAACAGTAGCACCGTCGAAGATAGGAGTCGAGAACTTCATTCCTAATTTCTCTCCGGCCCATGCAAGAACTGTTTCGTAAATCTGACCTAAGTTCATACGCGAAGGTACACCAAGTGGGTTAAGAACGATGTCAACAGGTGTTCCATCTTCAAGGAACGGCATGTCTTCTTCTTTAACGATACGCGCAACGATACCTTTGTTACCGTGGCGGCCCGCCATCTTATCACCAACTTTTAACTTACGTTTTTGTGCAATGTAAACTTTAGCTAACTGAACAATTCCGGTTGGTAACTCGTCACCAACAGTAATCTGGAATTTCTCACGCTTGTATTTACCTAAGTAATCGTTGTACTGGATCATGAAGTTGTGAAGCAAACGCTCCACTTGTTCATTCTTGTCTTTATCAGTCGTCCAGTTGCTTGGATTTACCTCAGCGAAATCTAAACGCTCCAGTAATTTTTGAGTGAATTTTGTTCCGCGAGGAATTACTTCTTCACCCAGGATATTTGTAACCCCCTGCGAAGTACGGCCGTTAACAAGAACGAATAATTTGTCAACCAGTTTTAATTTCAGGTTGTAAACATTCTTCTCATGATCAGTATCTAATTTTTCAATTAGTGGCTTTTCTTCAGCTTTTTGTTTTTTATCTTTTACAGCGCGTGAGAATAATTTCTTATCCACGATAACACCTTTAAGTGATGGAGGAACGCGTAGAGACGCATCTTTTACGTCACCCGCTTTATCACCAAAGATAGCGCGCAATAATTTTTCTTCCGGTGAAGGATCAGTTTCTCCTTTAGGAGTGATCTTACCGATAAGGATATCGCCTTCTTTTACTTCAGCGCCAATGCGGATGATACCTTTTTCATCAAGATCTTTGGTAGCATCTTCACTAACGTTAGGGATATCAGGAGTTAACTCTTCCATACCGCGTTTTGTGTCGCGAACTTCAAGAGTGTACTCGTCAATATGAATTGAAGTGAAGATATCGTCGCGAACAATTTTTTCGCTGATTACGATAGCATCCTCAAAGTTGTACCCTTTCCAAGGCATGAACGCAACTTTTAAGTTACGGCCCAGAGCCAACTCACCATCTTGTGTAGCGTAACCTTCGCACAATACCTGGCCTCTTGAAACTTTATCGCCTTTCTTAACGATTGGTTTCAAGTTCATACAGGTACTCTGGTTGGTTTTTTGGAACTTGGTTAATTTGTATGATTTTACATCGCCTTCGAAGCTGATTAATTTTTCATCTTCGCTGCGGTTGTAACGAATAGTAATTGTATTTGCGTCAACATACTCAACAACGCCTTCGCCTTCTGCATTAATCAGTACGCGGCTGTCTTCAGCAACACGTGCTTCGATACCGGTACCAACAATTGGAGCTTGCGGGCGCATTAATGGAACTGCCTGACGTTGCATGTTTGATCCCATGAGCGCGCGGTTAGCGTCATCATGCTCAAGGAACGGAATCAACGAAGCCGCGATAGAAGCGATCTGGTTTGGAGCAATGTCCATCAAATGCACTTTATCAGGATCCAGGATAGGGAAATCACCTTCGTAACGTGATGTTACTTTTTTAGTAATGAAGTTTCCTTTGTCATCCAAATCAACGTTAGCTTGCGCAATGTTTTTCTGATCTTCTTCTTCAGCAGTTAAATAAACAACAGGCTTGTTTACATCCAGCTTACCGTTGGTTACTGTACGGTATGGAGTTTCGATAAAGCCTAACTTGTTTACTTTCGCGTAAACGCAAAGTGAAGAAATCAAACCAATGTTTGGTCCCTCAGGAGTTTCAATAGTACATAAGCGACCGTAGTGAGTGTAGTGAACGTCACGAACCTCAAAACCTGCACGCTCACGACTTAAACCTCCTGGCCCGAGTGCCGATAAACGACGCTTGTGAGTGATCTCAGATAATGGATTGGTTTGATCCATGAACTGTGATAACTGGTTGGTTCCAAAGAATGAGTTGATTACAGAAGATAATGTTTTAGCGTTGATCAGATCTGTTGGAGTGAACACCTCGTTATCACGAACGTTCATACGCTCGCGGATAGTACGTGCCATACGCGCTAAACCTACACCAAACTGTGAGTATAACTGCTCACCTACTGTACGCACACGGCGGTTAGATAAGTGGTCAATATCATCCACATCAGTTTTAGAGTTGATCAATTCAATAAGATACTTAATAATCAGGATCATGTCTTCTTTTGTAAGAACACGAATATCCATAGGGATATTTAATCCTAATTTTTTGTTGATACGGTAACGACCAACTTCTCCTAAATCATAACGTTTATCAGAGAAGAATAATTTGTCAATTACACCGCGGGCAGTTTCTTCATCTGGTGGCTCGGCGTTACGTAACAAACGGTAGATAAATTCAATCGCTTCTTTTTCAGAGTTGGTTGAATCTTTTTGCAATGTATTGTAGATGATCGCGAAGTCAGCAGTGTTCACATCTTCTTTGTGAAGAATAATGGATTTAACTCCTGCGTCGGCAATAAGATCAATGTGAGCGTCTTCTAAAACAGTTTCGCGGTCCAAGATCACCTCGTTACGTTCGATAGAAACTACCTCTCCGGTATCTTCATCAACGAAATCTTCCAACCATGTTTTTAAAACACGTGCTGCAAGGCGGCGACCAACTTCACGCTTCAAACCTGCTTTACTAACTTTTACTTCATCAGCAAGACCAAAGATTTCGAGGATTTGCTTATCACTTTCGAAACCAATAGCACGTAGAAGGGTAGTAACAGGTAACTTTTTCTTACGATCGATATAAGCGTACATCACGTTGTTGATGTCAGTAGCGAATTCAATCCAGCTACCTTTAAACGGAATAACGCGGGCGCTGTATAATTTGGTTCCGTTAGCGTGACGGCTTTGGCCGAAGAACACGCCAGGTGAACGGTGTAACTGAGAAACAATAACACGTTCAGCGCCATTTATAATAAATGAACCTTTAGGACTCATGTAAGGGATTGTTCCCAAATACACGTCCTGCATGATCGGTTCAAAATCTTCATGTTCAGGGTCTGTACAGTACAGGTATAATTTAGCCTTGAGAGGTACAGAATAAGTTAAACCACGCTCGATACACTCGTCAATAGCGTAACGGGGTGGATCAATATAATAATCTTTAAACTCTAATACGAAGTTGTTACGCGCATCAGAGATTGGGAAATTCTCGGCGAACACCTTGAATAAACCTTCTTTTTTACGGTTTTCAGGTGTTGTTTCGAGCTGGAAGAAATCCTGAAAGGATTTTACCTGAATATCTAAGAAATCCGGATATTCAATCGGAAATTTATTTGACGAGAAATTAACTCGTTTTTGGATTTTTGTACTTGCAGCCAAGGTTATTTAGATTAAATTAATACAATTTTGACACGCCAAAGTTCTTTTTGTTTTTATCATTAAAAACAGGGCAAAGGCCCACCTGCCTAAGCAAGTGGGCTTTTCCCTAAAAATATAAGCAAAATTATTTAATTTCTGCTTTAGCACCGGCTTCTTCCAAAGCTTTCTTAATTGCTTCAGCTTCATCTTTACCGATACCTTCTTTAACTGGTTTTGGAGCGCCATCAACTAAATCTTTAGCTTCTTTCAGTCCAAGACCTGTTAAATCTTTCACAACTTTAACAACGCCTAATTTAGCAGCTCCTGCTTCTAATAATACTACGTCAAAAGTTGTTTTTGCAGCAGCAGCTTCTCCGCCACCTGCTCCGCCACCTGCTACAACTACTGCAGCAGCAGCTGGTTCGATTCCGTACTCGTCCTTAAGGATTTTCGCTAAGTCTTGTACTTCTTTTACTGTTAAGCCTACTAAAGTTTCAGCTATTTGTTTTACATCTGCCATTTTTATGGTTTTTAATCTTGTTAATTTTTAATTGTTTTTTGTTTCAGTTTCTTAAACTGTTTTTTTGTTTTGCGAAGCAGCGTTTCCGGCTTCAGCAGTGTTTTACAGTGATTATGCTGCGGCGTCTTCGCCTTTTTTGTTCTCTAATCCACCGATTACGCGCTGGATAGGAGATTGTAACAACATAATGATGTCGCCAATCAATTCGTTCTTCGACTTCAGTGAAGCTAAAGCATCTAAATTGTTGTCGCCAATGTAAACCATTTCTTCAACATAAGCTGCTTTTAAAGCAGGCTTGCTGTCTTTCTTTCTGAAATCCTTAATGATCTTTGCAGGAACATTAGAAGTTTCAGTGAACATTAAAGCGGTTTCGCCTTTCAAAGCAGGAATTAGCTCGGCTAATTTGCTATCGTTGGCACGCTCAATGGCTTTTTTCAATAAAGTATTTTTTACTACTGTAACTGATACTTTCTTATCGAAACAAGCTTTGCGAAACTGATTTACCTTTTCAACTGTTAAAGTGGAACAATCTGCTAAATAGATCTTGTTGTTGGCATTTAATTTTTCTACCAACTGATCTATTACTTCTGTTTTTTGAGCTTTATTCATTTAAGCAGTTTTTTTAGTTGAGTGATTTAGTATCTATGGCAATGCCTGGGCTCATTGTACTGCTCATGGTTACCGACTTAACGTAAGTACCTTTTGCAGATGATGGCTTTAATTTTACGATAGTGTTTAAAAGTTCGTTTGCGTTCTCTTCTAATTTAGAAGCATCGAAACTCGCTTTTCCAACAGCGGCATGTACAATACCCGCTTTGTCTACTTTAAAATCAATTTTACCACCTTTTGAGTCTGTTACGGCTTTACCAACCTCCATTGTAACAGTACCGGTTTTTGGATTAGGCATTAAACCACGTGGACCTAACACACGACCTAATGCACCAACTTTACCCATTACTGAAGGCATAGTGATGATTACATCTACATCAGTCCATCCACCTTTGATTTTTTCAATGTACTCGTCTAATCCAACGTAGTCAGCACCTGCTGCTTTTGCTTCAGCCTCCTTATCAGGAGTAACCAGAGCAAGAACACGCATGGTTTTACCTGTACCGTGAGGTAAGGTAACTGTACCACGTACCATTTGATTAGCTTTACGAGGGTCAACTCCTAAACGGATCGCAAGATCCACAGAGGCATCAAATTTAGTGGTTGTGATTTCTTTCACAATCTTTGACGCTTCTGCAACGGAGTAACTTTTGCTTGCATCGTATTTACCGATAACAGCTTTTCTTTTTTTAGTCAACGTTGCCATTTGTAAGCTTTGTTTTGTTTGTTAATAATTGATTTGTTTAAAAAGGCTTATTGCCTGTTACTGTAACACCCATGCTACGGGCAGTACCTGCTACCATGCTCATTGCCGATTCAATTGTAAAACAGTTCATGTCTACAATCTTATCTTCCGCAATTTTCTTTACCTGATCCCAGGATAAAGAACCAACCTTTTTACGGTTGCTGGTAGCTGATCCACCTTTAATCTTAGCTACCTCCATAATCTGAACTGCTACAGGCGGACGTTTGATAATGAAATCAAACGACTTATCGTTGTAAACATTAATGATAACCGGTAAAATTTTTCCGGCTTGTTCCTGGGTTCTAGCATTAAATTGCTTGCAGAACTCCATAATGTTTACACCTTTAGCACCTAAAGCAGGACCAATAGGAGGCGAGGGGTTAGCAGCTCCACCTTTAATTTGCAACTTTACAATTGCCGATAACTCTTTTGCCATTTTTTGTTTCTGTTTATTTGTTTTATTGTCGGTCTTTCGTTTAAGCCCCGATAACTACCGGGGTACTTTGAGTTGGAAGCAGCAAAGCACCTCTTTAAACTACTAAACCTTCAATTCGTTTATTCTCTATAATTTATTCCTTTTCTACTTCGCCAAAATTTAATTCAACCGGAGTTTTACGTCCGAAAATTTTAACGGTAACTTTAATTTTCTTTTTGTCTTCCATTACTTCTTCAATAATTCCATTGAAGCCGTTGAATGGACCATTAATAACTTTTACGCTTTCACCAACAGTGTAGTTAGTTGCAACTGTTCCTTCGCTTTCGGTTAACTCATCAACCTTACCTAAAATACGGTTAACTTCACTTAAGCGCATTGGAACTGGTTCTCCGCGTTTTGTTTCACCCAAAAATCCGATAACACCAGTAATGTTTTTAATGATATGCGGAATTTCACCTGAAAGATTCGCTTCAATTAAAACATAACCAGGATAGAAAGAACGCTCCTTGGTAGTTTTTTTACCGTTACGGATTTGAATAATTTTTTCTGTAGGGATCAACACCTGTGAAACATAGTCTTCCAGTTTCAAACGCGCGATCTCAACTTCAATATATTGCTTTACCTTTTTCTCCTGACCGCTAATGGCACGCACAACGTACCACTTTTTGGTTGTAGAATCGGTTTTTGTTACTTCGGCCATCTTTAATATTACTTAATTATATCGTAAGCTTGTTTCATTAGAATTTCGAAAAGAAAATCCATTCCGAAAACCACTAATGCAATAATCACTGAAGAAACCATAACCACTAAAGCACTGCTTTGCAGCTCTGCCCATGTTGGCCAGCTAACCTTGTTTACAAGCTCGTTTCGTGTTTCTGATAAATAAGTTCCTATTTTACTCATTTCTTTTAATTTTAGTTCTTAGTTCCTAATTTTTAGTATTAAACACTAAAAACTAACAACTGATAACTTTGTTTAGCACGGGCAGAGAGATTCGAACTCCCATCAACGGTTTTGGAGACCGCTATTCTACCATTGAACTATGCCCGTATTCTAATTCAATTTCAGCCTGTTTAAAAATGGCAAAATGGCGATCCGGTTTAAGGATGCCATTTTGCCTATATTTATGACTATGGCTTAGTCTAAAATTTCAGTTACCTGACCGGCACCTACTGTACGACCACCTTCGCGGATAGCGAAACGTAAACCTTTATCCATCGCAATAGCGTTGATTAAGTTTACAGTGATGGTAACGTTATCACCAGGTAATACCATTTCACGTCCTGCTTCTAACTCGATTTCTCCAGTTACGTCAGTTGTACGGAAATAGAATTGAGGACGGTATTTGTTTTGGAATGGAGTGTGACGTCCACCTTCTTCTTTTTTCAGGATATACACCTCAGCTTTGAACTTAGTGTGTGGTTTTACTGAACCTGGTTTACAAATAACCATACCACGTTTGATGTCTTTTTTCTCAACACCACGTAATAATAAACCTACGTTATCTCCAGCCTCACCGTAGTCAAGGATCTTACGGAACATCTCCACACCTGTTACAGTTGAAGTTAATTTCTCAGCACCCATACCGATAATTTCAACGTTATCAGCAGTGTTAATCACACCTGTTTCGATACGACCTGTAGCAACAGTACCACGACCAGTGATCGTGAACACGTCTTCAACCGGCATAAGGAACGGTTTTTCTTTTTCACGTGGAGGTAATGGAATGTACTCATCCACAGCCTTCATTAATTCCATAATCTTCTCAACCCACTTCTCATCTTTATTTAATCCACCAAGAGCAGAACCACGGATGATTGGAGTGTTATCACCATCAAATTTGTAGAATGATAATAATTCACGGATTTCCATCTCAACTAAGTCTAATAACTCAGGATCTTCAACCATGTCAACTTTGTTCATGAACACAACAATACGAGGTACACCTACCTGACGTGCAAGAAGGATATGCTCGCGGGTTTGTGGCATTGGTCCGTCAGTTGCAGCTACTACAAGGATAGCGCCGTCCATTTGGGCAGCACCGGTAACCATGTTTTTAACGTAGTCAGCGTGACCAGGACAGTCAACGTGAGCGTAGTGACGGTTTTCTGTTTGATACTCCACGTGTGAAGTATTGATTGTGATACCACGTTCTTTTTCTTCAGGAGCGTTGTCGATTGAAGAGAAATCACGCTTTTCAGCTAAACCTTTGTCAGCTAATACAGTTGTAATAGCAGCAGTTAAGGTAGTTTTTCCGTGGTCAACGTGACCAATAGTTCCAATGTTTACGTGTGGTTTGGAACGGTCGAATTTTTCTTTTGCCATAGTTGTTTATTTTTTCTTTGTTATTTGTTATAATAATTAGTTTTAATACTAATTGAGCTGTTGAGCAGGATTGAACTGCCGACCTCTTCCTTACCAAGGAAGTGCTCTACCACTGAGCTACAACAGCTTATTCTAAACATTTTAAAATCACTTTTCCAGATTTAAAACGTTCAGGATTCTGAATTTTTGTGATAAAGCACCAAATTCAAGAGACTCAAACTCAATCTTTTAAAGAACTTACTTTTGGATACACGAAAAGTCCCTCATTTTTGGGGACTCCCAAGTCCGGATTAACCGTGATACACAAGTCTTTCCTTCTCTTGTCCCACCAAATGTGGGTTATGTTCTCCTTTCACAAGTATTTAACATAAATGCTAAACACTTTTTCTGAGCGGAAGACGGGTCTCGAACCCGCAACCTCCAGCTTGGAAGGCTGGAGCTCTACCAATTGAGCTACTTCCGCTTATTACCCTCCCGCTTTAGCGTAGAATGGTTAAGCCTAACTTTTGGTTAGCCGGACAACTTCGCTAAAAAGCTTTGTTGACCAAGTGGGGTAAGATGGATTCGAACCACCGAAGTCGAAAGACAGCAGATTTACAGTCTGCCCCATTTGGCCACTCTGGTATTACCCCTTTAAAGAACCTGTTAAAAATTAACACTTTCTTTAAAAAAAAGAGCCGAAGAAGGGACTCGAACCCCCGACCAGCTGATTACAAATCAGCTGCTCTACCAGCTGAGCTACTTCGGCTTTTTTGCTTTTACAAAGAACTACCCTTAAAAAAGGGATTGCAAAGGTAACTAAACTTTTGAAACGAACAAAAAAATGTGTGAAAATTCTCCAATTTTTTTGCGAAAAAATCAATTTTTTTAAATCAGTTTAGAATCCTGAGTTCATTTGGAAGATAATTATTGATTCTGTTCGGAAGTATTTTTGCCCATCCAAGCCCCTGATTTTTATATGAGATCAACCAAAAACCGACTCCTGAAACGTGCGATTCAAAATTTTGCTTTTTCAAAAATTTAAGCGCGTTTTCAATGTCCACATTAAGTTTGTTTTCGCCAGTAAAATCAATGCTTAAGGCTAGTTCGTGATGCGGAACCATATCTTTGCCTTTTATTTCGCCGCTTATTACGCCGGCTTTTTTAAAATACAATACCTTTCCAAACTGAGCAACAAAGCGCATTGCAGCCTCATTCATAAAATGAATTAATCCGTTATTCCTGAAAAAGAATTTGTTTTCTGTTTTTATAAAGGGTTGCAGTATCTCCCGTTCCTGTTTATTAAGCGGGGTTTCTTTTAATTTTTCCTGTTTTACAGTACCTGTCGAAGATTTTTTTCTTAAAGCAGCGCAAAAAAAGCCTTCACTTTGGGTTAAATGAGGGTAAAAGCGGTATCCGGCCTGGGTTTCAACTATTCCCCATTCTTTAGGAACAGCTAATGGAATGTATTCCATCTCGCAATTCTTTACTAAAAAGTCCACTATATTTTCATCTTCCTCTATAGAATAGGAACAAGTGCTGTAAATCAGGATGCCATTTTCTTTTAGCGACGGAAGAATATCTTCCAGTATTTTTTGCTGTCTCCCGCAGCATAACTGCACATTTGCAACACTCCATTCGTCAATCGCTTCCGGTTGTTTACGAAAAAGTCCACTGCCACTGCAGGGCGCATCAACCACAACGGCGTCAAAATAACCGGTTATTGAAGCAAACTTTGAAGGATCGTTATTGGTAACAATGGTATTGCAGGTGCCCCATTTACTGAGGTTATAAGACAGTATATCGGCCCTTGATTTTATTATTTCATTGGCAACAAGTAAACTTTCGGCAGATATTAAAGAATTAATAAGTGTGCTCTTTCCGCCCGGGGAAGCGCATGAATCCAGTATTTTTAACGGTTGAGATAAATCCAGTGTAGATTTTAGTGCAAACTCAAGGAACATACTTCCTGCTTCCTGCACATAATAGCAACCCGCGTGAAATAAGGGGTCGTGTGTGAACGACGGCCTTTCACTTAAATAAAACCCTTCAGCGCACCATTTAACGGGGTCATTTAAATCTAAATCCAGTTCGGTTTTCTTAAATGGGTTAAGTCTTATCGAAGTAATTTTATTTTCCTCTCTGTGAGATTCTATAAAATCCTGCTCTTTAAAACCCGGTAAGATTTTAAGACTTTCAATAAGTTCTTTCGGCAACGCTTTCATTTCTTACACTTTGTTTATTTCTTTTGATCTTTTGAAAGCATGGCTGTTTCAACTATGCAAAGTAATAAATAATTTAGAAGCGTGATTCGCGGGAAACTAAATATTACACCTTTTATTGCTATTGAAAAAATTAAAAACTGGTGCGCCTATCAGGAACGCTCGCATTCTGATGCAAGACAAAAATTAAAAGGATACGGTCTTGATGAAGAACAGATCGACTCAATAATAGCGGACCTTATTTCAGAGAATTACCTTAATGAAGAACGCTTCGCGCGCGCTTTTACCAGCGGCAAACTTCGAATAAAACACTGGGGAAAAACCAAAATTAAAATGGGACTAAGGCAGCACAAAATAAGTGACATTTGTATTAACACTGCTCTTAAATCCATTGATGGTGACGAATACGAGATTATTCTTAAAAAAGTGCTTGAGAAAAAAATAAAACTTACCAAAGGCAGCGATAAGCGCAAAATATTTTACTCCGTGCTTAATTACGCGGTTTCACGTGGGTTTGAAACTGATCTGGCTAAAGAACAATTGAACATATTATTAAACGAAAATTATACAGAATGAATTTAGATCTTAAAAATAAAAAAGCAATTGTGTGCGGAAGTACGCAAGGAATTGGTAAGGCTGTTGCAATGGAACTTGCTGCTTTAGGCGCACACGTTACACTTATTGCACGAAACGAGCAAAGCCTGAAGCAGGTGAAAAGCGAATTGCCAAACAATGGCTCGCAGCTTCATTCGTATTTGTGTGCGGATTATTCGCAGCCACAGAAATTAAAAGAGTTGGTAGAGCAATTCGTTCAGCGCAGCGGGCCTGTAAACATTCTGGTTAATAATACCGGCGGACCTCCTGCAGGGCCAATCGCTTCGGCCAAAACAGAAGAATTTATCTCTGCCTTCAATAATCATTTAATCTGTAATCATATTTTAGTGCAGGCTTGTTTGGATGGAATGAAAAACAGCGGTTACGGGCGGGTTATAAATATTATTTCAACTTCTGTAAAAGCGCCACTGCTAAACCTGGGCGTTAGCAATACTATTCGAGCGGCTGTTGGTAATTGGGCAAAAACACTTGCTAATGAATTAGGAAAATTTGGAATAACTGTAAACAATGTATTGCCTGGTGCTACGGCTACACAGCGTCTTTCCAGTATTATAGAAAATAAAGCTGCAAAAGTTAACGTAAGCAATGAAGAGGTTAAAAAAGAAATGCTTCACGAAATTCCATTAGGGCGTTTTGCTGATCCGGCTGAGGTTGCAAATGCAGTTGCCTTCCTGGCATCCCCTGCCGCTGCGTATATCAACGGAATTAACCTCCCTGTTGATGGGGGAAGGACACCCAATTTGTAACAAACATACCTTCTCTACATACTTATTATTTTAACGCATTCTTGTGATGGTTTAACACTTCTATGCACCATTCTAAAATAATTTTGCAGTAATGGATATCCCATACATGACCCATAGATATCCTATACATGTCCTATACATATCTTATATGACAAGTTGACATAAGCGTGTTCTTAGCCTAAAAACTAGGCACTTAAAACTAAACACTAAGCACTAAACACTAAGCACTTAAAACTAAACACTAAACACTAAACACTAAACACTATGAACTAAGAACTAAGCACTTAAAACTAAACACTAAGCACTAAACACTAAGAACTAAGCACTTAAAACTAAACACTAAGCACTAAACACTAAGAACTAAGCACTTAAAACTAAACACTAAGCACTAAACACTAAACACTAAGCACTAAGACACTAAGCACTTAAAACTAAGCACTAAACACTAAGCACTAAACACTAAGCACTAAACACTACTAACACCGCCATGTTATTAAAACAAAGCTAACTGTCAATAACTAAAGCCTTTGAAAGTTAATTTAGGTGCATGATAAAATATTTATTTATTCTAATCAACACAGTTTCACTGTTCTTTTACAGCTTATTCAGCGGTGATAATGGTATAACTGTTACCAATAATATTCCCACCTCCATCCCCCCGGGTCAGGAAGTTAAGGTGGAAATTAAAATAGCTAAAGGCAATATGAGCGGGTTCGCTAAAATGCAGCTTGAGCTTCCGGCGGGGATAAGCGCTAAGGAAATGGATAGCAAAGGGGCTAACTTCAGTTATTCCGACGGAATTGTTAAATGGGTTTGGGCAAGCCTCCCGCCCGACGCGGAAATAGTAGTAAGCCTTGCCCTTGTTACAGCGCCTGACGCGTCTGGTAAACAAATCATAACCGGTAAATATTCTTATGTTGACAATAATGCTAAACAGGTAGTTGAAATGTCACCCGTTGAGGTTACCATTAGTAAGGACGCTGTTGTTAGCACTCCAACTACCACCACAACCCCGGCTACAACAACAACGGCAGCAACCACTCAAACAGCTGAACCTACCGCTACCACTACAATAGCCGAAACTACTCCAACTACCCAACCTTCCGGTACTGCAGAACCTGCCGGTAACATTACTGTTCAAAGAACTATTGAAAAAGGTTCTGTGGAAGGAAATTATAATGTAACACTTAAAATTAATAAAGGTCTTACTAAAGGTTTTGCCAGATACAGCGATGACGTTCCTGCTGATATAGTTGCGGAAAAGGGAAAAACCGAAGATGCTTCGTTTTCGGTAGCTGATGGAAAAGTTAAATTCGTATGGGTTGCTGTTCCTGAAAAAGAAGTACTTGAAATATCATACACCCTCAGCGGTGTTAAAAAACCTGTTACCCTTAATGGAGAATACTCCTACCTTGAGCAGAACCAAAGCAAAAAATACAATCTTCCGGCAGAAACCATTACACCTTCAACCGAAACAGTGGTAAGTACTGCAACTCAAACCCCTGTTACCACAACCACAACCGAAACGCAGCCAAAAACCGATGAACCTATTGTTAAAAAAGAAGGGTCTGTTAACTACATGGTTCAAATAGGCGCCTTTACAAGCAGCAAGGTTACCGCTTCACGCCTGTCAGGCAAATTCAATATTTCCGAGAATATTAAAAGTGAAATGCAGGGCGGATTTTCAAAATTCATGGTAGGCGATCATAAGGAATACAAAGAGGCACGTGATCACAGAGAAAAAATCAGAACAGAAAATCGGGTTGCCAGCGCATTTGTGGTGGCTTATAGCGGCCCAAAAAGAATCACTGTTCAGGAAGCCTTAATGATAAGCAACCAGAAGTGGTTTAAATAGATTTTTTTTTATATCTTTCAGCAATAATTCCCAATGAGGAAGCTTATACTTCTAGCTTTAGTTCTGTTCTCCATAACTGTTAGGTCTCAGGTACAAACAGATACTTCCGCATTGGATAAACTTACACCTGAAGAATTATTACAATATTACATTAACGAAAAGGAAATTTTTTATGGCCCTAAAGGACCTGAAAAAGTTGGTGATTCCCTCTATAATGAATTGAATCCACAGGTAGTCCCTACCCAAACTGTTTATGCCGATGCTTTGTTCCGCTGGGGGCTTGATCCTGGTCGCGACAGGTTTAATCTGCTTGACAGCCTCAGTAATATCGATCAGAAACTGAAACCTAAGGTATCCTTAGGAGCCGGAAGATTAGGGTTTTATGGAGACCTTTATCAAAAACAATTTCAATCGCCGTTAACTGCCCGTCCTGCTTTTGATCTTAATGTGTCGCAGCGTTTAACCCGCTATTTACAGTTAAATTTTAATGTTTTGTTCGGAAAGCTTGGCGCTAACGAACATCTTAATAACAGGCAGGAGAATTTTCAGTCAGAAATACGTGCAGGCGGGGTTAACCTGCTTTACGACTTTGGTAATTTTATTCCAGATCGTTTTTCGGTTAGGCCTTTTATTAGTGCTGGTATAGTGGGTTTTGAGTTTTTGAGTAAAACCGATCTTAAGGATGCTAATGGTAATACTTATTATTACTGGAGCGATGGTAGCATTAAAGATAAACCGGAGGGTGGACCAGATGCGCAATTCGCTGTTGATCTAAAACGTGATTATGTTTATGAAACAGATGTGCGCGAAAGAAATGCAGATGGATTTGGTAAATACCGCGAATCTGCAATAGCGTTTCCAATAGGTGCGGGCTTTGTGGCAAAAGTAACTGACCGTATTGATTTGAAATTGAACTTTCAGTTTTTCATAAGCAATACCGATTATATCGACGGAATTACTAATAAAAGTTTGAATAGCAGGGTTGGCGATAAGAAAAGAGATAATTTCACCTATACATCTTTTGCACTGCAATATGATTTGATTACAAAACCGCTTGCAAAGAAGAAATTGCAGGATACACTTAACGAAACTTTCTGGCTTGCAATGGATGCGCAGGATAGCGATGGAGATAAGGTTCCTGATATGCAGGATGATTGTCATGGTACCCCTGAAGGAGTTCCTGTTGATGCAAAAGGTTGCCCGCTGGATGATGATAAAGATGGTATTCCAAATTACAGGGATGATGAATTAGCTACACTTGCGGGAACACCTGTTAACGAAAGAGGGGTAGGACAAACTCCCGAATACTGGCAGGCATGGTATAATCAGTTTAATAACGATTCGGTTGGAACCGATGTGGAAGAAGAGATTGTAGGAAATTATTTTAAACTTGATAGTAAGGCGCCGAAAATAAAGAAGAAAAAAGAAATTTATACTGTTGAACTGGCCAGGTATCTTGGGTCAATTCCAAGTGATGAGCTTGCGTTTCTATTGAGTATTGGGGATATTAAATCGATAACACTCGAAGATGGAACTACCGTTGTTTACACTGCCGGTGAATATGACAAAGTTGTAACGGCAATGAAGAGAAGAGATGAATTCAGGAAGGAAGGAAATAAGGATGCCGGTGTTTCAAAAATTGTAGGCAAAAACGTTATCCGCATCCCTGAAGACGAACTTGCCGCATTATTAAAGAAAGAACAAGAGGATGAATTAAAAGTAAGCACTGTTGGAACAGGAACTACCGCTGCCGGAACCGGAACCACATCAATTGGTACAGGTACAACATCTGTAGGAACCGGAACTGCCGCTACTACGGCAACCAGTGCAGTTACTGCAACAACTACAGGCGCTGAAGAAACATTCAGTAAGTCTGATATTGTTTATCGCGTACAACTCGGAGCATTTAAAAATAAAATTTCTACAAGTGTATTCAATACAAGCGCGGGTGTTCTTGAGTTAAAAACCGGCGAAAGTGTTTACCGTTATGTAACCAAAGGATTTAAAACAATTGAAGAAGCGGCAGCCGTTCGTGCTGATCTGGTTATTCAGGGTTATAGCGACGCCTTTGTAACCGCTTATAAAGAAGGAAAACGTATTCCTATGAGTCAGACGAAAGCAACCGTTGATAAGTCTTATAAAGAAGATTTGAATGAGGAAAAAATATTCAGTTCGGTGGATAAAAAATTAGTTGCGTTTAAAGTTCAGTTAGGTTCTAATAAAAGGCCTGCACAGGAAAAAATGATGGATGAGAGGGTAAAAGATCTTAAGGGAATAGAGAAGCAGGCTACATCAAGCGGAAGTATACGTTATACCGCAGGTAAATTCACCAGCATGGACGCGGCTGAAAAATATCGCAAGGAGCTTGAAGATAAAGGTTTTTCTGATGCCTTTATTATTGCAACATTCAGGGATGAGGTTATCTCTATTCAAGAAGCTGCGGAGTTGCTGAAGTAATTCCTGGCTTTCAATTTTTCCCGCATTAATCAGGTTTAAAACTCCATAAATTAGTATATGACCGAATTTAAACTACGTGCATGGTCGATTAACGACCTTAATGATCTTGTTACGAATGCAAACAATATTAGAATTGCAAAGTTTATGACGGATGGATTTCCTCATCCTTACACAAAAGAAAATGGAAAAGCGTTTATAGAGTGTGCTACAAAGGATAATCCTATTCATATTTTCGCGATTGAAGTTAATGGAGAGGCCTCTGGTGGTATCGGCATTCATCCGCAAGCTGATATTCACAGAAAGAACGCTGAGCTGGGTTATTGGCTCGCTGAAAAACATTGGGGAAAAGGAATAATAACAAGTGCAATTAAACAAGTTGTAAAGTTTGGATTTGATAATTATAATATCGATAGAATTTTTGCAAGGCCTTTCGGAACGAATATGGCTTCTCAGAAGGTTCTTGAAAAATCAGGCTTTAAGCTTGAAGCACGATTTGAAAAAACACTGGTGAAAAACGGAGAGCTGCTTGATGAATTAATATACGCGATAAGAAGACAGCATTAATGAAATTCTTTACTGGAAAAACTTTCTATAAAGATAAACTATCAGCGAAATTATTATACTTACAATAATACTGGTGGTTAAGGGAAAATAAAAACGGGAGTTTTCATTCTCAATTCGGATATCTCCCGGAAGCCTACCTATCCAGTGAAGTTTGTCATGAAAGAAATAAATGAGAATGCCTGTTAGAAGAATTAATATTCCTGCAACTATCATCCATTTACCTGTTTCGGCATTCATTATATAAAGTTATTAAATAAAACTTTCAAGAGAACTTTTTAAGAATTGTTTTTACAGATTGAATGTAATGTCCTTTAAAAAGTACCGCATGAACCAACAAAGGATAAAGCTGTGTAAGTTCTATTCTTTCTTTCCAGTTTTTTTCAAGGGGATACACTTCGTTATAAGTATCATAAAATTCCTGATCAAAACCGCTAAATAAAAGACTCATTCCAAGATCCATTTCCCGGTGGCCGTAATAAACGGCAGGATCATAAACAGCCGGACCTTTGGATGTAAACATAAAATTACCACACCATAAATCGCCATGAACCAGTGCGGGAGGTTCCTTTGGAAAAAGGGAATTAAGTTTATTACATAATCTTGTGGAATAATTAATATCCTCTTTTGTAATTGAGCCGTTATTATAAAGTTTGGTAATTAGTGGAGTAATCCTGCACTCTGCATAAAACTCCGCCCATGAATTTTTTTTCTGTGTTTTTCTGAATAAGTGTGCCAATGTAATTATCTTCTTCCCAACCAAAATAATTTTGTTTTTTTCTGTGAAGAAGAGCGAGTTGTACTCCAAAAGTTTTCCAGTTAGTCGATTTACCATTGTTTTGAAGCCATTCCAGCAACAGAAATTGTTTATTGTCTAAGCTGCCGTTTTTAATTATCGAAGGAATATTAAGAGATGAGTTTTCTTTTAATGCATCCAAACCCTTAGCTTCTTTTTTAAACATGTCAGGATAAAGTTTAGCTTCATTGATTTTTAAAAAATAAATAGCGCCTTTACTTTCAATTCTCCAACATTCATTAATATCTCCACCGTGCACAGCTTCAAAGCGTGAGTTTATTAATCCTAAATAGTTAAGTATGAGCTGAACCGGCATTCGTATTAAAATTAAGAAATTAACAACATCTGGATAGTAGGAAATAAAAAAACCGCAATCCGTTTTGCAGCAGAATTGCGGTAAGAGAACACATGAAAAAACAATTTGTTCCTTATATTATTTTTTACTTCTTTGTTTTATTCAGACTTTTTTTTGCCAATGTTTACATCGGCATCTTTGGTTATTATTTTAATTCCATCCTTATCAATTTTAATGTTAGCGTCTTTGGCATCAACATTAATATCGCCTGGCGGTAAAGGTGGTTTTGGAGGAGCAGGGAAGTCCGCATCCATGTCAAGTCCCTGGCAATCTATACATTCAAGCCCTTCTTTCTCCATAATCCAACGGCGGCCAACCATATCCCCGTCAAAAGTATTTGTAACATTCTCAACATCTGAAAGAAAATGTTCAAGTTTTTTATCCAGGTGAACTACTTTATTACGCGGTACTTTTAAAATGAGTTGTACTTCCTGAACTCTGAATTTTTCGTCTCCGCTAACAGTAAATACTTCATCAAACGTTATGGTACTGTCTTTTTGAAAAACTTTATACTCAATCATCTTCGCGCGTTCAGTGGCAGCGCGTTTGTCTTCGCCTCTTGCTTTTTTAATTACATACAATTCAAAATTATCTGTTAATGACGGAACGATGTCGAGACTTGCGTAACCAACAATGTGTTTTTTATCTCCGTCTTTTCCAACCATGTAATCGTTACTGTGGCGGTGACGATGCTTCAGGTGTATGTGATGATTATCTTCGTAGTCGTCGTTATTAATTTTTAATCCTGAAAGAATTTCCTTGCTTTCGTTAAGGGTAAGGTAAAGTGTATCGTGTTGTACCAGCTGAACCTGCTCTTTTACTTTTCCTGCATTTCCAAAATCTTTTCCGGTTGTTATTCCAACAAATAAGGCGATAACAAATCCAACCAGCCAGATAACGCCCGCGCTTAAGTTAAGCCAGCGGTTTGAATAATGTATTCTGAACAATAATTTAACCCCTCCGTAAATCATCATTAGCACAGGAACCCCAAGGAATAATGTTATTCCTATCATGCCGAGTGTATAATGACTTCTCTCCAGGAAAAACAGGTTTACCCAGTCGTTGAATTCTGTATTGGTTCCCATAATGGAGAAACCAAACACGGTTGACATCAGGCCCAACATAAATATGACACCGAAAACAAGAAGGACAAGACCAACGATTCGCACAAAAAATTTACTGAAAAGGATAATAAATTCTTTTATAAAATCACCAAGTTTGTCAAAGAAGTTACGCGTGTCCGGATTATTCCTGAAATCGTTTCCATATTTTTCCATGCGTTTTTTTAACTGTTCTGCTTCTTCCTTCACGGTTTTACTGATATTATTAATATCTATTTTTTCACCACGCATGGCAAGTTTCTCGGCCGTTGTTTTAGCTTCTGGAATTACAATCCAAAGTATGATATACACCCAAAGACTTACGCCGCCAAAAAATATTAATAAAAACATTGCAAGCCTTATCCATACCACATCAACATCAAAGTATGCGGCAATTCCTGAACAAACGCCGCCAATAGCTTTGCTATCAGGGTCTCTGAACATTCGTTTTTTTACCGGTTCTGAATAGGATTTAGTTTCTTCTTCCTGTTCAGTTTTATCAGTGGTTTCTTCTCCTGCAAATTCTTCCGGGCGGCCCATGGTTTCTATCACTGAATCTACATCAGCCATTAATACCACTTGTTTAACCGCATTTACTTTCGATTGTAGCATTTCAGCAATGCGCGCTTCAATGTCCGACATGATTTCGTTGCCGCCATCGGTTTTACTGAAATAACCTTTAATGGTACCAAGGTATTTACTCAGTTTTTCAAATGCGTCCTCCTCAATATGAAAGATGATGCCGCTTATGTTTATTGTAACTGTTTTGTTCATGTGTTATTTTTTAATTTTTTAAACTCAGTATTAAAGTGTTTTTAAATATTCCCGCTTTCAATAGTTTTGTTAACGGCATTTACAAGTTCCTGCCAGCTTACCTGTAGTTCTTTCAGGTATTGCTCGCCTATTTCAGTTAATTTGTAGTATTTGCGTGGAGGGCCACTGGTACTTTCTTCCCATCTGTAGTTAAGAAGGCCGGTGTTTTTAAGTCTTGTTAATAACGGATAAAGTGTACCTTCTACTACAACCAGTTTTGTATCTTTTAATTTTTCAATTATTTCTGTGGGATAGGCGTCTCCCTTTGAAAGAATAGAAAGGATACAAAGCTCAAGTACACCTTTCCGCATTTGCGCTTTTGTATTTTCTGAATTTATCGTCATGTTATTTTTGAACTAATCTTTTACTATTAAATTATTTTGAAGCTAAGCACTACACTATTTACCACATTTTGTTTCATGCCGGTGAACCGCATGTTGTAAAATTGTTTTTCAAGATTCTGTTTTAAATTTTTATCATCGGTTTTTGCGAGAACAAAATTTACTTTACCGGTTTCGTTAGTGGTAAATAAAACTTCAACCTTTTGGTTTTTTGCATCACAGCTTTCAGGAAATTTAACCGAATGCTGAATAAATTCTTTTTGCGAGTTGATATCCGGAGATGTAGAAGCCTTAATGTTAAGCGATAAAACCGCAAGTGCTCCGAAAAATGTTTTTGTAATTACTGTTTTCATATTTTTAGTATTATGTATAAGTAGCTATTATGTGATACAAATATAAGTACATAAAACAGTACTAGGCAACACATAGTACTGTTAAAATAATTCAAAATTATTTAAGTACTTGATATTCATAATTTTAAAATTAAAGTTTCATAGTGTTGCCCCTGTATATTAATTTTAAAACTTAATTTAGTTGAATATGCATGACTGGTCGGCGGATTTAGCCGCGCTCTTTTCTATAAAAGGCTTTATTGGGTTATTAACCCTTTCTGTTCTCGAGATAATCCTTGGTATTGATAACATTATTTTTATTTCAATTGCGGTAAACAAGCTGCCCCGCAAATTTCAGAAACGTGCTCGTACGATAGGTTTATTACTTGCGCTTGTTGTTAGATCAGTGTTGTTGTTTTTTGTTGGTTGGATTGCGGGTTTAAAAGAGGCTTTGTTTTTTATCGGTGATTATGGTGTTAGCGGAAAGGCTTTGATTTTGTTTGGTGGTGGAGTATTTCTTCTCATTAAAACCTTGCAGGAAATAAGAGAAAAAATTTATACTGATGAGGATGAAATTGAAAATTTAAATCCAGGGAAGAACACCTTTAAAGCGGTAATAATTCAGATTGTAATTATAGATTTCGTTTTTAGTTTTGATAGTATACTTGCGGCAGTTGGAGTGAGTGGAGTAGTACTGATCATGATTTCGGCGGTTATAGTGAGTATGATATTAATGATATTATTCAGCGGCAAAGTTGCCGAGTTCATTAATAAAAATCAGGGAATAAAAATGATTGCTCTGGTTTTTTTATTGGTGATAGCCGGAATATTGGTGGCTGAATCCTTTATTGACGCGTATAACTTTAGTGTACCCGAAGAAAAGCATATTGAGTTAAACAAAAATTACGCCTATGTAGCAATTGCTTTTGCTTTGCTCATAGAATTGTTTAACATGAAAGAGAGGAAGGAGAAAAGGAGGAGGGACCTCGACCTTAAGGAAGATTAGGTTCAACTGCCGGCAGTTTGGCACTGCTTTTTTCAGCAAGAGAGTTTTTGTAGGACAAACTGTTGTAGTAATACAACAATACAAAAAATGGAAATCCATTCAAAAAATAGTGCCCTTGTCGGAATAGATTAAGAAGGATCATGATCAGGATGGCGTTGCTAATTAACCAATGGAATGATTCGTTTTCAGGGTCTCGTCGCACATAACATTTTATCATTATAACCAAAAATATTATAACTCCGAACAATCCTGTTTCAGAAATTAACCTGAGAAGCATCGAATTGGCATCAGCAGAATTAAGGTTGAAACCATAGACTTTAATATCCTTGGCAATGGAATATTTCTCGAATGCAACCGGATGCGAGCCAATACCTGTGCCGAAAACAAAATTGCTTTCGAAATTTTCAAGAGCAACTTTGTAATTGTTATAAAGAATAAAAGAAGATCCGTGTGTTTTTCCAAGTATAAATTTTCCATTGTTAAATAATTCAATTAAACTGTCATATCTTTCACGGAACTCGCGAATATTACTGTACATGAAATTGAAAACAAAAAAACCAATAGGTATAAAAATGAACAGGTATCGCACAAAGCCGTAACTAATTGCCAGAAATAATAAAGACAGTAAAATTCCAGTTTGCCCTAAACCTGAGAATGAGAGAAAATATACAACAATGATAACCAGGCTTTGAAGTTTAGTAAGGTAATAAGCATTTTTTCGGAACATATTGTATAATGCTACAAAGAATGCGGCTGACAGTACTGCCCCAAGATGCGTTGGCTCGCCAAATACGGAGTTAATCCTAATCCCGAAATTCCCACCTTCAATAACTCCCCATTTATTTAAAATCCATTTATAATTGTAACCTGCTTTAAATCCAACCTGAAAAGAAATAAATTGTATAACGCCTATTATTGAAGCCCAGTATGCCCCCTTTAAGTACCATTTGAAAAGCTGTTCAACATTGTAATCAAATTCTAAAATAACATAATAGTAAAAAAAGTAGGAAAGAAAAAGCCCCGTGAATACCTTGAAAAACTGGGCGGAAGTGTTGTTGCCTGTTAAAATATTAAACAGACCGGTAATAAAGAGGACAGCAAAAATAAAAAACAGACCACGGTTTAATCCATAACGCAGTAAGAAAGATGGTAACAGAACTATATAAATAAGATAACCGAAATAAAACTCAAAAGGTTCTTTAAAAAAAACATATGAGTTAATAAAAATAGAAATATAAATAAAAAAAATTATCCAAAAATTTTTCCTTGTTATTTCAAATTTATTTCCCTGCGCCAGCATTCTCTTCCCTCAACAATGGTTCAACTTCTCTTATTAAAAATACTATTACCAGGGGCACCAATATATAAAAATATCTTCCCGTGTTGTTGCCAAACACTGCAGCAAAACTTATTACGTTAATTTGGAGAAACAGAAGTAACAACTTAACAAGACTAAATGTATCTATCTTTTGGTGTTTGATTTTTTTATAAGTTACAATTACAAGATATAAAATAAAAACATTTAAAGTCATTAGCGTTTGCTTTAAATAAGGCCCTATAGGAAATTTTAACGTAAATATGGATTCAAGAAAATAGGCCGGAGATGCCTGGTGATCATACTTTGGAGTGTAAAAAAGGGTTTTACGTAAAAGGAAATAAATACCGAAGAATGCCACACAGCTTAAAAGAATATGCAGATAATATTTTTCTCTGAATTTCCAGTAATCCAAGAGTGTCACAAGGCCCAACGCAAGGAAAACATATTCCCTTTGAATGATCAGCAGGAGTAAAGGAATTATTACTAAATAACTTTTTTTAAGATAGTGGTAAACAACAATTGAAAATAGTAAAACCGATAACGCATCAGTTATAGGCATTAACTCATAAAATAAAGTACCGAAACCCAGTAAATACAAAACACCCCCGCAGAAAGAGAGAAGGATATTATTAAAGTGTTTTCTTATTGTTGAGAATATGACAACACTGGTTGTAACCACACATAAAAAGTTGAAAAGAACAGCGTTAAAAAAAACCTGTTTATCCAGTCCTATCTGGTCAAATGCTGTCGCCGTTTCATAATGGAGGCCCGATTTGTTTAAAAGGTAAACGCAAAAGCTGCTCAGCAGTCTCATGTTAAAAGGGGCTTCAACATGCTCAATATCCCAGGTGCTGTACAGTTTATAGTAATCGTAAAAATCTTTTAGTCCAAAGTTTGGTGTTCCATATTTATACACGAAATAAAACATGGGAAAGGTTAATAGGGCGTAAACCATCCATGTTTTAAGAAAGGCAGTTCTTTTCATCAATTGTATTTTTTATAAATAGCAAATAGTTCAAGGGGTACTTTAATCATATCTTTTAATTTTAATTTAGACCCTCCTTTTTCAACCCATACGTTAACCGGCACTTCAAGAATACTGTTAAGGGAATCCTGAATGCCAAATCTGTTTCTGTACCTGGCCAGCAGTTCAACGTCAAATAACCATCTTGTTATGAACTTCTCTTCGAACAAAACAACAAGATCGCTCCTGAATATTTTGGCTCCACACTGACTGTCGTAAACGGGCAGTTTTAAAATGAGGCTTGAGAAAGTTGAGAATACCCTTCCAAGAAAGTGTCTTGAGCCTTTTCTTTCCACGGTAGCGCCTAGTCTTTTCATTCGGCTGCCCATGGCTATTTTTTTATTATTGTTTATAATCTGAGTTAAAAAATTCGGAATTTCTTCAAGTGGTGTCGCTAGATCGGCATCCCAAAAACCCACAAAGAGGTAGCTGTTTTTTTTGAATGCTTCAATTATTCCATGTCTCACAGCTTCCGCTTTTCCTGAATTGTGAGGCATGTCATGAATCATAATGCGGCCCGGATGTTTTTCTTGTAAATTTTTTAAAAGGTCAAGTGTTTTGTCTGAACTTCCATCATTACAAAATAAAAAGTCAATTTCCCCTTCGTTCTTCATGAACAAAGTAAACGCTTCAAAGTCTAAGCGTTTGGCTTCATTGTAGCACGGAACTACAATACACGTTTTTTGCATATGATGTAATTGGATAGGCCGGGGAGTGATAATCCGGTTATCTTTTTAATGAATTTATAAAAAGAATAATCGGCAAGGAGCACCCCTTTGATAAGGTTGGTAATGCCACTGCCTTTATTCCACTCAACCAATCCTGTAGTTTCACTTTTAAGATCCGGTTGTGTTATTTTTTCTTTTAATACCTGGATAATACGAGGTGGTATAAGAGTTGAAAAGAAATAGCCAATATCTGTTTTTTCAAACCCGGCATCCCTTATTGTTTTTAATAATGTTTTATTGGTATATCTGCGGTAATGTCCTAAAAAGTGATCATGCGAGCAAAATAGGTTTTGAAATGCTGGTACGGTAATCATTATGTGTGTTTCGTGGGTTACGGATTTGTTGTTGTATAATGATTTTAAAAATCCTTTGTCGTCTTCAATGTGTTCAACCACATCTAAAAGCAGTACAAGGTTGGCTGGTGTTTTCAGGTGGAGGTTTGCTTCTTCAAGCGTTTTAAAAAGAAAAATATTTTTTCCTTTAGCAATTTCTTTTAACCTTGCTATTATTTCGTCAGTAAAAGCGATGTCAATTGCGTAAAAATTGGCTTTAGGATATAATTCGCAAAGGTGAGAAACAAAAAAAATATCGCCGCATCCAATATCTAACACATTAAAACCTTCTTCGTTTTTTATAATTCCCTTTAATAATTTATTAACTATTTCGAAACGGGCAAGCTCCCAGGGGTGTCTGGTTATTACACTATCGTTTCTTTTTGCTACTTCGACTAAATCCATTCTGTATTATTTATTGTTGCATTAATATTGATTTTTTGTTTCAGTATTTTTATATTTTATTGAAGAAGATAGTCGCTTCGACGGCCTTTCAATTAAAATATAAGTGAGCCATGCGCTAATTAAGGTTAAAGCTAATCCGGCAAAAATAACTCCTGTTTTTGCGAGAGGATTTGTAACATAATGTGACAGGATGTTAATAAGAGAGGCTCCAATGATGGGATGAATAAGATAGAGCGAATACGAAAATTTGCCTATATAATCAAACACTGGAACCTTTACATTTTGTATAGTTAGAACACAAATGATAGGAATGACGGCATAAGCAACGGCTCCAACGGGAAATTTATAAAGGCAGAATAAAAGCACTAATACTGATGAAATGTAGTATTCTTTTTTGTCAATGATAAGGGCCATATAAAGGAATAGGAGAATCCCCAGTAAAAATATGGGAAGCCAGTAAAAAATAAACTTTTCAGCGGAAATCATACTAAGGGCAATAATTAGGGCATATGTTATATAACGCAACCATTTGCCGCTCGTTGTCAAAGGAACAAATATCAGTGCGATGAGCAGGTAGTATTGAAATTCAATGGCGAGTGTCCAGTAAACCTGATTAAGCCACTGATATCCTTCAAAAAAAGGGATCAGATACCCAAGATGCAGGGCCACTTGCGTTGCGCTTATTTGGATGTGGGCATTTTCGCGCCCAAAATAATTTTCTCTAACGAATAATACCAGTAATACAAGCGCTATTGAAAAAAGATATGGCGGTTCAAGTCTGCTTAGGCGCTTTAGTAAAAATAAACCAAAATCCTTTAACTTAAAGCGGGCGTGAAACATGGCCCAAGGAATAATAAAACCAGAGATCACAAAAAAAAGTTGAACACCGTATTTACCTGGCGAAAATACATTCAACAACCATTGGTTTTGGATAAAACCTGTGGTAGTACAGATAAAGTGAAATAGACAAACCGATAATGCAGCAAAGGCGCGTAAACTATCAAATATTTCAATTTTAAAATTCAATTGGTGAGGCCTTATATTTTTGCAAATGCTGTTTTTACCGAGTTTTTGTAATGTGCAACGCTAAAATTTTCCCGTAGACTCATCATTGGATGCTCGTAAAATATATAAATAAAGAATGCTGCAACATAAAGTATAATGGCGTGCATAATTACGTTTAAATATTCAGACACATTGAAGTGTATCAGGAAAATACTCGCATGTATAAGATAAAATGAGTAGGTTAGTATGCTGGTCCATGTAAAGAAAAGATAAATTGGCCTTATTGCCTTAACAGTATTATTAAAGAATTTTGAAAGTTCTATATATGGAATCGTTATCGCGATGCAAATGCTTATAAGAAAATACCATATCACACGGTAAAAAGGTGAAAAAAGCGGAATGTTGGTAAGATCACCTAATACGAATGTCAATACTATGACGCCAATGAACCCAATAATGAAAAGTATTACTGAGTTTAATAACCTGTAAATGTTTTGGAAATATAGTTTAATTAAAGATAACAATACGCCAATTAATAAGCAATCAAACTGGTATATTATTATGCCTTTGTGAAGGTAATTCCAGAAAAATCTTACTGAAATAAAAAACAGGATAAGGCCAAATAGGTAAAAAAGAAACTTGCGGGGGTTAATACCTTTAGAAAAAAAAATTAAAGTTGCTAATGGTAAGAAAATGTAAAACCATTCTTCAACTACCAGACTCCATGATACTGGAAGAAAATCAATTCCAATAAAGTTTGCCTGCATAAAGAAAACGTAAATTATTATTTTCCAACCGTATGGATTGCCAACAAATAACATTTTCAAAATCAGAACTAAGTAATAAAGAGGAAGAGTTCGGTACCATCTTCGCTTCCAGAATTTAAAAACGGTTTGGTAATTCCCAGAATTTTTAAAGTCGTTTAAAAGTATTTGCCCTATTAAAAAACCACTAAGAATAAAAAACACCTGTACACCTACCAGTCCTATTTCGTATTGGTGAGGAAATCGATGCGCAATTAATACTAAGATAATTGAAAATGCACGTACTATATCCAGACCGAAATTTCTTGTTTTGCCTCCTGGCGAAACTGATTTTAAATCTAAAAAAGAAAGTGGAGCGTTCAATTAAAAGAAGGTTTTTATTTTTCACATTCAAGAGCCACAGCGTCGTTAAACCGGGATGAATCTTCAACAAGTTTGAATTCCTCTAACTTACTATCGTTGAAGGTGGCTTTTCTAATATTTTTAAATCCCGCTTTTTTTAACTCGGCTGTAAGGGAATGATGATCCCACATCCAGAGATGATGTGCGTTTCCAAAGTACGAAGTAAGCATGCCTTTAAAACCTTTAGGTCTTTCAAATACCCCCATTAACGAACTGTTACCGCAGAAGTCAATGCTTGCATTTTCTTTTTTTTGATCGATGGCAGCAACGTATCGCTTTGCGATTACTTCAAGATCAGGAACCACACATCTGAAAGTTCCTCCTGGTTTTAAAATTTTATAGGTGTTAGCAAGCGCAACACGAAAATCTTGCAGTGACAAATGTTCTAAAACATGCGAGCAATAAACTGCATCACATGAATTATTGCTAACTGGCAATCCTTTTACGATATCCCCATATTTAACATTATCAGGAAATACCGCGTTGAGCCTGCTTTTAACCAGTGACCCAAGAAGAGGCGTTTTTTGGATTCTTAAAGTTGGTGATGTGTCGAAGTTTTCCCATTTATCCGGTGCTGACAAACCGCAACCGTATTGTACACATAGTTTTGACATTAGTGTTCTATTTTTAATTCTTTTTATATGAAATTACCTGTTGATATGCCGCAGTATATGTTTTTTTTGTAAAAAACCGCAGCGCAAGTAACCGGATAGTTTGCTTTTGAGAAAGTGTTATAGTTTTTGCTTCGGTGAATTCCTGATACCTGTAACCGCAATTATTTTTAATTACAAAATCTGTGTAATCTCCAAGTTCGTCTGAAATGATCACTTTCAATCCGCATGCGAGGTATTCCGCAAACTTAACAGGAGAAGCGACCTTGTTAGTAACGCTTTTCTCTCTTATAAGCAATCCATAATCAGCAGCAGCAAGATATGATGGGACTTCCGAAGGCTTTACCTTTTTACATATTATCTGGTTGGCAAATTCATTTTCAAGTTTTAAAATATTTTCGTCCTTATCAGATAAAAATAAAAGCTTGTTTTTCTTTCCTCGTGAAAGCACAGGTTTTACAAAATCATAAAGCAGATTAAATGACTGCCAACCTGCGATAGAGCCGGAATAAACAAAAATAATATCTTCCTGATGAAGCGACAGCCTGGAACGATAAGTAGAAATTGAATCTTCAGTGAAAAGTAATTCTTCAAACACTTTATTAAGGGTACATGGAATAACAGAGTGTGAACGCTGCGTGTAATTAAATTCTTTTTCCCAATATTTTACAAGTTCGTTTGATACTGCTATGCGATAGGATGAGTTTAATACAGCTTTCTTTTCAAGGTGGAAAATTTCTTCCTGAAGCTTTTTGTGGTTAACAACATTATATTCACTCCACTCTGCGGCAATTGCTCCACGCCCATCGTAAACAATTTTCGGAACATTTGTTTCCATAGCAAGATTTGTAGCCAGAACACTTCTGCCAATAATTGCGGAAGGTTTTTTTATAGCGCAAACAACTTTCAATGCAGGTAAATTATATTTCCACCTGCCGACTCCTGGAATCATTGGTAATACTAACGAATCCGGTAATTCCGAAATAATTTTTTTTCTGTTAGCGAAAAAGTTTCTGATTGAAATAAAGGCAATAAGCGTAGTTTTTGCCTTCAGTTCAGTTGAAAGAAATTTCACAACATCAATTACCTGGCTGGAAAAAATTCCGGAAGGAGCATCGTTAAAGGTCAGATAAAAAATCACAGTGTTGATAAAACTTCGAGAATGCGTTGAGTGGCCTTTCCATCCCACAATTCAGGAATCAGTCCTTTTTTGTAAGAGCCGTCTTCAATTTGTTGAATGTGTTTTTTGATTTTTTCAATATCGAAAGATAATAATGTATTTGAACCGATTTCAATAGTAACAGGCCTTTCAGTATTTGGACGTAGTGTAAGGCAGGGTTTCTGTCTGAATGTTGATTCTTCTTGTATTCCGCCGCTGTCTGTAATTATAAAGGCACACTCTTTAATTAACTTCTGAAACGCGAAGTAATCAAGTGGTTCTGTACAAATCAGGTTTTTATTGTTTTCTATTCTTTGGTACAAACCGAAAGACTTAGCATTTTTTATTGTTCGTGGATGTATAGGAAAAACAATTTTATACTTGTTGGTAACCAGCTCAATCAGTTCGAGCAGTTTCTCAAATTCTTCTTTTACATCAACGGTAGCAGGACGGTGCATTGTCATCAAAATAAATTTACCTGATGCAAGATTGTACTGTGATAATATTTCAGAGGCCTGTATTTCTTGTTCAAACGCCAGCATAGTGTCTATCATGGTATTGCCAACAAAATGAATGTTCCTTTTATTCTTTCCTTCATTAAGGAGATGATTCATGCCACTGGGTTCAGTTATAAAGAATATATCGCTTAGTTCATCTGTGAGGATTCTGTTATATTCTTCTGGCATAGTTCTGTCGAAGCTTCTCAGCCCTGCTTCAATATGTCCGAGTTTTATCCCCGCCTTGTTTGCGAATATTGCTCCTGCAAGCGTAGAGTTAACGTCTCCCGGAACCAGAAGCACATCGGGCTTTCCGTTCACATTGCAAAGATCCTCGAGCTTGCTCATTATTTCAGCAATTTGTTTGTTGGCTGTGCCGGGGGCTATATTTAAAAAATAATCAGGTGTTAAATTAAATTGTCTGAAAAAAATATCCGCCATTTTTTCATCATAATGCTGACCGGTGTGAATAATGGAAATGGTAAGATGGGGATAAAATTCAGAAGCACACTTTTTAAATTGAGTTACTTTAATGAAATTGGGTCGTGTGCCGACAAGAATGTAAATTTTCATGCTACTTTAAAAAGCGATGTTGTCAATTTTAAGCGGTGAACGTTTTTTAAGAATTTCGCTTATTTGCTTTGCCACATTGGGTAAGGCGAAATTCCGGATATTAAAGGAAGAGTTGTAGTTAAAAATAAGTTGTTTATTCAGTAGTTTCTCAAATTGTTCTTCCATATTACTTTCAGTTACCCAAATGCCAAGATCATTGCTTTTAAGAAATTCGGCACCCTTGCCATAATCTGAAACCAACCAAACAGGTGTTCGTGAAGCGATTATTTCATAAAATTTTGTAGAGATGTTATTTGTATTGTAATTCGGGTTTAACAGATAAACATAATCGTAATTAATGAATTTTTCAAAGAGTTGTTTAGGGGGCAATGGTTGGTAAATTGTTACATTGGTTGCTCCTGCTGTCATAAAAACTTGTTTATGCTCAATCTGGTCAGAGTAAATATCAAGTATAACACGATCTTTAAAGCGGGCAAACATTTCAGCTGTTTTTTTTATCACCCGGCTCATATTCTGGTATATGGTGCCGTAAAGTATAAATCTTACTTTATCCGAAGTTTCTTTTGGCTTAGGATTAATTTCATTAGGGTCATAAAAATGTGGAATAATCGTAAGCCTCAATCTTTGATCCGGATAGTTCTCTTCAAAATATTTTTGCATTCCATCTCCGGGAATTGAAATTACATCAGATCGTTCTACGGTTTTTCTTTCCAGTTCTTTTTCGTATTTCATTCTTTTAACAGAAAGACTGGAGTATCCCCAGTTAGGACCCCAAGTCCACGGATCCCTGAAATCACTTAATAGAAACAAACCAGCGAATTTTTCCTTAAGTTGAGTTGCGTAATACATAACGCTAAACGGACCGCCTGTACAAATTACATGCTTAATATTATATTTTTCTATTATGGATGAGGCTGTCTTAAGCATTGGTTTCTTCCAAAACAGAGTCCGATCGTAATACGATCCCTTGGAAATCATTGGTAAAATCGCATCCCATATTTTGTATTCTATTTTCTGAATTAAATTCTTTGGGTAGTTAACCAGAACGGATGGGTATTTTGCGGGTAACTGATACAATATGATATTAGGATTATTTTTTATGTTATCGTACCATAAAGAGGTTTTCTTAAACTGGTTTTTAGCGCATATCACATGTACGCGGTAATTAAGTTCAGTTAAAGCTTCTGCATGGCGTGCCCATCTTCTACCGCCAATTCCATAATAAGGAGGGAATACATAAGAAATTAGAAGAATATTGGTTTTTGTATCTCCCACTTTACGGCATTTAATTTTCTAACGGATGAATTATTTTTTTTATATTATCAAAAAACAAATTTCTATAGTGCTTAATCAGATTATAAACCCAGTAGAGCGAAGTTTTTTTTGGCCTTGCTGATTTAAAGGCAATACTTATTTTTTTTAATTCATCAAACAGCGGAAAGCTTTTATCTAATCCAATCCAGGGACCATAACTGTTCAGATACACCGAATATTTATTCCAGTCGGTTCGAGCGTCTTTTGTTAAACTACTGCTGGTAATAGAGTAGGGTGTAAGGATACGGAAGTACAACGGTGACTTCATCCTGCTATAATAAATTTTTTTGTCCGCGTAATATTGATGCCAAAACTGATCGTGATTTTGTAAAAATAAAATTTTGTTATCGGGACCACATTTTTTAATTGCATGCTCATACTTATGAATTGCTGTGTTAGCAATCCAATTATTGTCGCGATATGAGATTTTCATGTAAACAGGATCAATACAAACGTGATATCTGTCGTAATAAACATCAAATTTTTCGGATACATTCTCGATATCATATAGGTAATCCGCTGACACAATGTCGTCTTCATCCAAACGGATAATATAGTCAGGTTTTATTTCGGGATGAACAGCAATGAAATCCAGTGCCATGCTGAGTTTTTCAATTTTTGGCAAATCGTCGCCTTTCAGATGAATTAAGTGTTGGTCAGAGAATTTGCTTTCATCATCTCCTACAATTATAGCCTTCCAGTTTTTACTTTTTTGAGCAAAAAGAGATTTTAAAGTTATTTCATATAATTTTTCTCTTAGGTTATTACGTAACCTAACAGGCATTCGTGGTATGACAAAAAGAAAAAGACTCATTTCAGTACAATAATCAACACGTTATCATTCAACTTCCTGAAGTAAGTGACGCCGGATGAACACAGGATATACCAGGTCAGCGCAAAAATTTTTTCGCCAGAAATCTCTGACTCCCGCTCTGAATTCTTTTTCCTTGTATGGAAGCGAAGAAAATTCATTTAACAACCGGGCTACTTCTTTCGGATGAAAATTTTCCGGCAAAAGTTTTCCAGTGTTTTCATTTACAATTTCAGAAGTTCCTCCCACATCCGTTGCAATTATTGGAATACCGAAACTACATGCTTCGATTATTGTAAAAGGTAATCCTTCAGAATCAGAAACATTAATAAAATAATCAATATGATGATTGCGGTAAAATTCAAATAATTCCGACTGACTAACTTTACCCATAAACTCGCTGGTTATATGCGTGGGTAGGGTACGTGAGTAACTTTTAATTTCCTCAATAAGATAACCATCACCAAAGTGAATCCACTTAACTTTAACTGTAACATCTTTTAAAATATCAATAATCAGGTTTAATCGTTTTAAAGGAATAACATTTGAACATGAAACTATTGTAAGCGTTTCGGAACCCTGGTCTGGATTAACCCCATTATCACGTGATCCGAGGTAGGAAAATTCAGCAACTCTTGTTTGCGGGTATGTTTTCTTGAAATATTCAAGACTCTTTTTTGAAACCGTCAGAATTTTGTCAGCATAATTATGGCATGTTCTTTGAAAAGCAATGTATCGGTGCGGCCATCTTTCAAGAATAAGATCATACCCATGTACCCGAAAAAGAAATCTTTCGATTTGATATTTCATTTTTAATATACTTAGGGTTAGTGCATGGTTATTCATCCAGAAAGAGTAAAAGATACAATTCCGGTTAAATTCCTGAAGGTTGGCTATGAAACTGGCGCAAATAATTGAACTGATAAGTGTGCTATTATATGTTCTGATATTTTTCAAAAAAAAAGTTTTAGATCTACAACTGATAAATTCAGTAAACAGAATTTTAATAATCAAAGGCAAATTTCTGATGAAGAATTTTTTTTTATTCTGATTTTTTAAAATATCGTTAAGCGAATGCAGGGTTACGTTGTGTGGCAATACAGGTTCGCCTTTCTTTTCGCTACTGGTAATAATTATTATTTTTTTAAAATGACTTGTGAGGTAAGGAAATTCATTATGAATGAATGTTTCACCCTGCCCGTAAGGAAAGCTAATTGTAAAAAAAAACAATGTTTGATCGTGGTATTTCACAGATAATTTTCCAGCGTATCAGTTATATGTTTGTATTCGAATTGCGACACATTAAATGTAACATCCGGGATTCTGACCTCCCTTTTATTTTTAATAATTGCTTCAGTCAATTCATTAATAGGTGTATTCCCCGAAAAGCCCAGGTTGTTTTCGGTAATAAACGACGATACATCTCCTTCCGGACCGAAATACACTATTGGTTTTTTCAATGCGATTAGTTCGTAAAACTTTGTGCTTTTAAAATGCTGTTCTTCCGTTTCACCAGCTCTCAACTGAAGGAGATAATCGGTAGATTTAAACGTACGGAATAACTGTTCGGGTGGTATTGTTGGGTGATAGTTAACCACATTATTTAATCCAGCATTGCTAAAAAGTTCCGAATAGGAGTGGTCAAACGTGTAAATATCAACCCTAACATTAAACCCCTTTAATTTCAGATGCTTCAGTAATTCAATCATGCGGTTGACAGCCTGTTGCATATTTGAATATAAAATGCCACCGTAAGCGAAAGAGATTGTTTTTGAATCTGAAACATTTTCGGAGGTTTCTACCGGTATTTCTTCCGCGTCAAAGGCGTGGGGCAGTACAATAATTTTATTCCTGTGTTCCTCATATTTTTGTTTGAGAAAACCTGCAATTCTTTCGGCAGGTGTAAATACATTGTCCGATAAAGAAATACATTCCAGTTCCATTTTATCTTCTTTTGCTTTATTCTCCGGTGAAAGCTTCTTATAGGCTTCACCGCCTGTCCAATAATCGCGTAAATCAAGCAGGAAACGTAGTCCGGGAAATTTCTTTTTTAGCTGAATAGCGTGATGACACCAATGAAAAGGACCTCCCGTAATGATAACTGTAGAAATATTGTTTCTCACGATTATTTTTTCAGCTTGCTCCAACAAATTGTTGCGATATTTTTCTGAAATGTCCGTAGCATTACTTTTAAAAATTTTGCTTTTGTACCAGCTAAGTCGATATTTTATTTTACCGGTTATTGTTTGAGGTGTTTTGTTTAGAATATGAAAAGGCTGGTGCTCAATATAGTGTAGTCTTGAAATATTTGATCTGAATTCGTGTAAGTCTTTTTCCCAGGGGCACAACCCGCTATATGGAGTACTTACCGAAAGAACGTAAATGTTGTGTTTTTTTCGGTTTAAATATTTTCCAAATTTAGCCCAGCGCCTGCCTCCAACTTTATTGCAGGGAGGAAAAAAATAAGAAATAATAAGAATATTTTTCTTGTCTGAACCTTCCATTCAATTAACGCCACCTTCCAGTTGCTGCGATATGCCGCAGCTTTAATCTAACTTTTACCGGAATCTTCATTATCCATTTAAATGCTTTCCATCCAAAATCATTTGGATCCTCCATTGCGTAATGTTCATGGGGCAATGGTTTTTCGTTCAGTATTTTGTTAAACTCTTCCAAAGAAAAGTCTAGTTTTTTTGCCACGTATTCCAGGTCCTGTTTTTGCATATCTACCGGATAGGGCTCATGCTTCAGATCCGCCAGAGCTTCTTCTCTGGTAGCTTGTTTACTGCAAATGAGCGCACTCCAATGAGCTTTGCGTTTATCAATATTAAATTTTTTTGGAAGAACATATCCCTGGTAGAACCGTGTAAAAATACTTTCATAATGCTTTCCGCCGTAGTCTTTCCAGTCGAGCTCTTTTGAAATGAAAGCTTTTACATCCTTTTTTACATACTCGATGTAGTTGAGCAGGGGAGCGGTTTCAATTCCCAGCAACTTCTCATAATAAAATATCTGATAACGACCAAAAGTAGGAAAGTCTTTAAGTTTTAGTTTTCCAAACTTTTTATGAATGTCCTGCATGTTTTTATTATCAAATTTGTTCGACAGGTTCCATCCTTTAGGCATTCCAAATTCGGTAGCGTAATTGTAACCACTCAGTATATATTTAATTCCTTTTTTCGCAGCGAGTTTATTAAGCACAGCAAAAATCAGATAATCTGTAGGCACTTCAATATCTACAACGCCCGCCTTAAAGTATGCGCGTTGAAGATCCTTAAATTCCTCCCAGTTAAATACAAATGTTTCAAGATCGTAATTGAGTTTGTTTACAATGTTTTCAATATTCTTCACCGCAAGTTCACTGTTCCATCCATTGTCAAAGTGCACTACAAGGGGGCGAAGTCCTAAATCTTTTGCAAGCCAGGCCAGGTACGAACTATCTACACCACCACTTAAACCGAGGATGCAATCATATTTTTTGTTTCTTCCAAGCCGTTTAATTTTCCCAACCAGTGTATCGAGTTGTTTTTGTTTTTGCGACGCGGGGATATTGATATATTTTTCAGCCAGTCTGTCGTATTTCCTGCAATAGCTGCAAACACCATTACTATCGAAGGAAATATCTTCGATTTGGGAATCATATACACATCTGGTGCAAATCTGATAATTACTCATTGAAGTATTATGTGTGCGTTTAAAATATTCCAGAATTGTTGCGCTTCTTTTTGCTTCCATTTTTTGTGCTCGCAATTCCGTGAAACAAAGTCCTGAATTTCTTTGCCATCCCATAAGGGGTTGGAAAGAAATCTATTTGAATGTACAGTGTCAAGTATATAACTGCTTAATGAATCATTAAACCAATCTGCAATAGGGGCGCCCATTCCAATTTTTAGTTTTCTTTTACTTATTTTTTCAGGAAGTATGTTTTGCATTGAATCGCGCATTACGCGTTTCGTATAACCATTTCCAACTTTGTATTTCATTGGCAGGCTAAATACAAAATTAACAAGGTTATAATCCATAAACGGCATTCGTATTTCTATACCGTGCTGCATGGCGGCCCGGTCAAAATCCCGCATGTTATACGGGATATTCCTGTAATAAAAGTCTATTGCCAGCTCTTTTTCCGAAGCATTATAAAAGCTCAGGTCCACCGGCTGATCACTCAATTGTTTAACCGATGAAAATCTTTTGTTCTTAAGCCAGCTTACGGCTGCAACAGAAGGCGGATTAAACAGGTCCGGTTTATGAGGAAGAAACTCTTTTAGTTTTTGTTTCACTGCGTATTTTATTTTACCTGCTGTTGTATTAATGGAAAGGAGGTTTTTCAACTGTATGGAGCGTTCAATTAATTTTTTTCGTTCATCCTCTCTGAATTCAGGATGGCACATTTCGAGGTACGTATTTGTAAGATCAGCTTCGTACTCAGTGTCCAATGAGATGATGGCTTGGTTAATTGCCATCCCAACAAGCGAACGGTAACCATAAAGCATTTCATCCACCCCATGACCATCAAGACTTACTATATAATTGTTGCTGCGCATGCTTTTATAAACATCCCCAAGTACACTAATAGGCGTGGCGGTAATGTCGTTGAACAATCGTGTTGAAGATTCGATATTGCCAATGATAGTATCAAAATCGGTTTTTATAAATTCCGCTTCTCCTTTGTAAAAATCAACTACGCTCTTCGCATAATCCGTTTCATCCTGCAATGTACCCTCGAAGGTGGCCACAAAACCTTTAATGTCGTTAAAGTTTATACGTTCAGAACTCAGATTTTTATTTCTAAGGTGATAGAGCATCGCGTATACGGTGCTGCTGTCGAGTCCCCCGCTTAGGGCAGTGGCTACAGGCACATCGCTACGCAGCCGGAGTTTAACCGCATTTTCAGTGAGTCTGAAAAACTCTTCTTTTGCTTCATTGTATGAAATAGAAATATTTTTCCGGGGAATTTCAAACCAACGTTTTTGTTGGATGTTTTTGCTGTTTAAATTTATTTCCGTGAAATGTCCTGGAAGAATCTGGTAAATATTATTCCAGATGGTGTAACCAGTACCTTCCGTGTAAACAGGATTATCGATTGATCTTGAAATTAGCTCGTCATTTGCACTTAAAGTAAAATTGTCAAGATGTCTGAAGGCGACAGTTTCTGATGCAAATGCAACAAAATCATTCGGTTTAAATGAATAATATAAAGGTTTCACTCCAAAGCGATCGCGGCATAATAATAACTGTTTTGTATCTGAGTTATAAATACCAACAGCCCACATGCCGTTGAATTTATTAAAACAATCAAAATTCCATTGTTTGTATGCAGCAAGTACAACTTCTGTATCCGTATCGGTTGCGAACTGATATCCCAGGTTTTTGAGTTCGTTCCTTATTTCTATAAAATTATAGATTTCGCCATTGAACGTAATGTGCAAGTTGCTTTTCGGATAACTCATAGGTTGTTTTCCTGCCTCTGAGAGATCAAGAATAGATAAGCGTCTGTGGCCAAGCCCCAGCTTAACTTCATTAAACAGTTTATAACCGGAACCATCAGGACCACGATGGGTTAAGGCATCGGTAAACCGTCGTAGCTTTTCCGATTCAAGCTCTTTTTCGTTCAAATGCCATATACCGGCTATTCCGCACATTTTAATTTAGTAAACTGCTTACAGTATTAAGTATTCTTTCTTCGTCGCTTGCTGATGATAACTCAGATGCTACTTCTTCGCATCGCTTTTTATAGGAATAAACCTGCTCAGGTGTTAATGATTTTAAGAGCTTTATCATGTCCGATGTTTCAAAGCCCTCAGCCACTGCACCAATTTTATTAGTTGTTACCAGATTTTTCATGGCTTTATTTGGACTGCAAATAATTGCGAGTTTGGCCTGTAGGAATTCAAATAATTTATTTGGTAAAGCTAACTGCTGGTTAATATTACCCTGGGGAAGAATATACAAGCCAATGTCGTAGCTGTTAATGGCGTGGATGATTTCTGAATATGGAACAGTATCTATGAATTTAATCCCAAGCGGTTCATATTTTGCTTTTAATTCTGATAGATACCTGTTATTTGTATTCACAAGCATAAATGTAAGTGCATATTTATCAGGTAATGATAATACAGCGTCGGCCATTTGCTCGAGTTTTCTTTGTGGCATAGCCCCTCCATGATGTATGACCCTCATAGGAAGATATACTTGACCAGCTTTAACAGGATGATATGGTTTAGAATTATGTACTGGAACACATTTACATTTATATTGTTCAATATAAAAATCACAGATTTCCTGGTTAACCGAAAACACCCGGTCGCATTGGGGGAGATATTTGCGAAGAAGGCCGTCGATTATATTAAAATTATTTTTCATCCATTGAGGATCATCTTCAAATTCCAGCGAATAAATCTCGTGCGCGTTAAAGATGAGCTTGCAATTGTATTTTGATTTTAGTTTAAATGCCAGATCAAGACTGGCAGGATGATGGCAGATTATAAGGTCAAATGAATGTTTACTTAACTCTTTGTAATCTTTTTCGGGAAAGGAAAGCTTACTGCCCGAAAGATAAAACTGGAATTTGTTTAATAATGAAAACGGAGCCCTGAATAACCTGTTCAACTCAAGGTGAAAGTTAAACCAGGGCTTCCTTTTCTCAGCAGTTAGCTGAATAAATGCTATTGAAGGATCGCCGGTTGGAGAAAATCCTGCTGTAGTAACCGCGAAAATGTTTTTAAGAGCCGCGCACTGCATTAAAAGCCGTGGTTCTTTATAATGATGCGAATAACAAACTATAAGAATTTTTTTCTTAGTCAACTTTAATTCTTTTTTTAATACCCAACGGATAAGCTATCTTAAACAGGTATATATAATGAAGTCTTACAATGAGTTTTGGCAATGGACCAATTTTATCATATCCAAAAACATCGTGTGAAACTGGTGATTGTTTCATGTAATGATCAAACTCATCTTCGGTAAGGCCCCATTTTTTTATCACATATTTTTTGTCTGCTTCCTGGTCCTGCAACGGATAGGTTGGTTGCTGAAGTTCCTGAAGTGCCTGTTCCCTTGAAATGAAGCCTGATCTGATAAGCGTAGACAGGTGCGCTTTTCTTTTATCGATATTAAATTTAATAGGCAAAATATAACCCTGATAAAACCTTGTAAATATGGATTCGTAGTGTTTATACTGATAGGGTTTATAGTCAAATTTTTCAGCCAGCAATTGTTTTACTTTATACCAGTCGTACTCAATATAATTAAGAAGACTCATGGTTTTTATATCGTGGATGTGCTCGTAATAAAGCAAATCGGTTTCGCTTATTGTCGGAAAATTTTTAAGTTTTACTTTTCCGTATTTAGTGTGAATGTTCCGCAGGTTAGTGAGATCGAATTTTTTTTCAGCGCTCCAGTCCTTTGGCATTCCAAACTCTGTGCGAAAATTATAACCATCCAGGATATAACTGATATTATGTTGTTTGGCTAATTTGTATAGTATCGCGAAAATAAGCTGATCGGTAGGCACTTCAATATCAAGTACAGAAGCTTTGAAGTAAGCCACCTGCAAATCTTTAAATTCTTCCCAATCGATAACGTAAGTGTAAAGATCATAGCCGAGACGAGTAACAATATTGTTGATGTTGTTTACGGCCAGTTCGGTATTCCATCCATTATCAAAGTGTACTACAAGCGGCCTGAGCCCCCATTCTTTAACCAGCACGGCAAGGTATGAGCTATCCAGACCACCGCTCATGCCAATAACGCAATCGTATTTTTTTCCTTCACCTTTAAGTTTTATTTTTTTAAGAGCTGTTTGAAGTTCTTTGTTTCTGATTTCCCTTGGTTTGTTCACCGACACAGCCGCAGCTTTATCATAATCCTGGCAAAAGTTACAAACACCATTTGCATCAAAGTGAATATATTTGGTAGAAGTATCCAGAACACATTTATGACATCTTTGATATTCCATTTATAATAGAGTAGTTTAACCTATCGCTGAAACCGTTTTAACAGAAAGAAGAAAAGACCTTGTAAGAAGTAGTCGAATCTTTTTTCTACTGAAAGACAAAATTTGGAATAGGTTGATAAGTTAATAAAATAGTATTTACGTATGATAAGTTTCATTATGGTAAACTTATCGGTGTTTGACAAATGACTTGACTTTAAGGTAAAGAGCAAATGATACAAGCCAATAAGATTTGATAAATTGAAACCTTTCAAATGAGTTTTATACCCGTAGCTGCTGTATCTTTTTTCAATTTCCTCCTCAGTTTCTATACGATATTTATTTCGTATATAATCAAATGAGTCGGTTACTTTAATCTTGCCTTCAATTGCCGCTAAATATAATATCAGCATATCATCACAACCATGATCATTGAGCGGCATTTTCTTAATAAACTCAGAATTAAATAATCCATGAATTGGGGTTCCTACATTTAAAGTTTGGAAAACAAAACATGCTCTCTCCCTAGGGTTCTCTGAAGAGGTTTCAATCGGATTTTCAGTCAGCTCAATTTTGTTATTGTTTATGTCCATGTAAATAGCCTTGGGATAAAACAGGACGTAATCTTTATTAATTCTAAGGAAATTAACTGCACGTTCAATAAAACCTTTGTCCAGGATATCATGACCTCCAAGCCACATAAAATAATCGCCAGTAGCTGAATTTCTAACAAATCTGAAATTTTCAACGACGCCGATGTTTTCTTTTTGAACTACAATTTTACATCTTGCATCATTGGTAACTGTTTCTTTAATCAGCTTAACGGTAGAATCTGTAGAAGCATTATCGCTGATTATTATTTCAAGATTGTTATAGGTTTGTTCTAATAAACTAAGAATAGTCTTCCTGATATACTTTTCCTCATTGTATGCAGGTAAACCAACCGAGACTAATGGTGTTTTACTACTCATTTAATCCTTTTTATAAAGGCGCTAGGCCAATAAGTTACTCTATCTTTAATTACACCTTCGTTAAAAGGAAACTCCGGCTCTTCAATAATAAAATTAGGGTTTGCTTTTACAAAATCTTCCGCAGCCTTTTTTGGATTGTTCACGTTCCAGTCTGGTTGCGTGCGGGGAGCACCTACCACTTTTTCCATAATGCCGTCGGTAGCCACAATATATGAACCAATTGAAACCATACCTGAATATTTATTTAACTCGCTTAATACGTGATTATAGGTATGATTTGAATCCAACAAGATTAAAACCTTGTCATTTGGTTTTACGTGCGATTTAACTTTTGAAACAATATCATCGTCTGTTGAACTTCCTTCGATTAAAGTTATGTAAGGATATAAAAAATGTTCTTCGATTGCTTTTCTGTTGTGTGGTCTTATTTCAATATCAACGCCAACAATTTTTCCTTTACCAATAATCTTACATAAACTTGCGTAATATATAAGGGATCCGCCGTGCGCTACACCCGTTTCTATTATTACATCAGGTTGAATGTTGAAAATAACTTCCTGAGTTCTCACCATATCTTCAGGGAGTTGAATAATTGGTCTTCCCATCCAGCTGAATGAATAAACGTATTTTGCATCCCACCCGCTTCTTAACCAAACATCAGAAATGATGTTAAAGGCTTCAGGGCTGCCAATATCATATTTGATATTTTCCTTTAGAATAATTCCTTTTTCAATGTCAATTTGAATCATATATTTCGTTTTTAAATTGTTTAATTATTTCAGGTAACATGTTGGTGATTTCCTGAGGCCTGAAATTAAATTCCTCTTGTATTTTTTTAATGTTAATATCAGGGAATTCAATAACGTTTCCTGATGGCGTAGCGTTTACTTCACAATTTGTGTAATTACTAATAATTGCAATCAGTGCTTTGTTGCTTATTTTTGTTCCACTTGCAACATTATAAATCCTGCCATTGCCGTTGCGTGAAATTTCATATAGTAATTGAACAACATCGGTAATATGAATGTAATCTTTTGAACTCTCCAATGGCATTTGAAGTTTAATTTTGCCTTTTGTTAATGCGTCTTTAATTAAGGAAGACAAGAAATTGCCTGATTCAAGATCACTTCCTATTACGTTAGACAGGCGGACAACTCTTATCTTTTTATCTGGATTTGACAAGCAAATTGATTCCCCCATAAGCTTAGAAATATTGTATAGATCGCTGAAGTTATTAGGGTTAATTATTAATTCTGCTTCTTCACTGCCACTTTGATTTCCTGAGTATACCCTCGAAGAAGAGAGATAGGTGAAGGATTCAAATTTATAATTGCTTAATATATTTTTTAATTTACATACATGCGCTTCTACAGTTTCAAGCGGATATTTCCTAAAGTCAGAAGTTAATCCAATGCAGTAGATCACATGTCCTAAATTTTCATTGGCATCAATTGTTGTAAAACGGTCAGGTAAAAAACAGTCAGCTTTTTGTTTGATTAAATAGGGAACCAAATTTCTGCCAATAAATCCTGTTGAACCGAATACTGTAAATTTCATTTTCTTTTTTTAATAAGCTTAGCTGGTGAACCTGCGTAGACACCATAAGGTTCTAATGTGCCTGTAACGAGTGAGTTTGCGCCAATTACGCAGCCATTAGGAATAAACGCGCCATCCAAAACGGTTACGTTTGCTCCAAACCAAACATCATTTTCAATGATAATTCCACCCTTAGAAGATTGAAATCCCTGTTCCCGGATTAACTTTTCTGTGTCGGAGATCTGATGGTTTGTTGGAACGAAATTACAATTTGGGCCAATTAGAACATTGTCTCCAATCTTAATGCCGTTACCTGAATAAAATACTGTTCCTGAATTGATGTAAACGTTTTTACCAATAACAATGTTTCCGCTGCCACCAACATGTTTAATCTTGACAAAATCATCTATCACACTTCCTTCGTCAATTATGGTATCTGTTCCTCTTGATGATGCTTCAATAGAAACATAGGGACCTATTTTAACTGAAGGATGAAATTTATTAGCCATTCTTATAAAACCTTTAAATGCGGTATTGCAACAATGAATTGCGCATTCCAATTTTTCACATAACTTAATTGATTAATAATCTCATCTTTAATATTCCATGGAAGTATCACAATATAATCAGGTTTTTCACTTTTAATAGCATCTTCACTTAAAACAGGAATGTGTACTCCCGGTAAATATTTATTTTGCTTGTGCGGCGAAGCGTCAACAACAAAGTGTAAAAGGTCTTTTCGTATGCCGCAGAAGTTTAATAAAGTGTTTCCTTTGGCAGCAGCACCATAAGCCACAACTTTTTTCCCCTGCTTTTTTGCCTGAATCAGGAATTCAAGGAAATCATCCTTCACTTTTTCGGCTTTTGCCTGAAAGGTTGTATAGGTGTTAATGTTGTTAAGTCCAAACGCAACTTCTTTATTTATTAAACTCTGAACATTAACAGAAACGGTTCTTGTTTTGTCTTCACTGTGTTTCGCGTAAATCCTAAGCGAGCCGCCATGCGTTGGGATTTCGTCCACATCAAATATTTCAAGGCCCTGTTTTTCAAAAATTTGTTTTACGGAATAAAGAGACAGATAAGAAAAATGTTCATGATAGATGGTATCAAACTGGTTTTTATCAATTAGCTGCATGAGGTGAGGGAATTCCATTGTGATTACCCCTGAAGGTTTCAGCAGAATTTTCATACCACCAACAAAATCATTGATATCAGGAACATGCGCCAGAACATTATTACCTAAAAGCAAATCAGCGTGTTTATTTTCTGCTGCCAGTTTTTTTGCCAGGGATACACCAAAAAAATCGATCACTGAATCTATCCCTTTTTCTTTTGCAGCGGCCGCTGTATTTGCAGTTGGTTCAATTCCAAGAACCTGAATGTTTTTTTTCTTAAAGTATTGAAGCAGGTAGCCATCATTACTCGCTATCTCAATAACCTGTGATTTTTCATTAAAACCAAATTTACTGATCATTAGATCAGTGTATTTATCAGCGTGCTCAAGCCAGCTTTTAGAAAAAGAGGAAAAATACACGTAATCGTTACTGAATATGTCTTCGTGATTTGCAAACTCATCTATTTGCACCAGAAAGCATTTTTCGCATACCATTATTTTTAACGGGAAATATGTTTCTGGTTGATTCAGTTGTTCAGGTTTTAAAAATGAATTAGACGGAGGACTAAATCCTAGGTCTACAAAATCATGCTTTAAGTTTGTGTTACAAAATCTGCAGTTCATTTGTTGTTGGGTTAATAAATGGCAGTGTTTTATCCTTGTCGGAAACCAGTGTGACAGGAAGTAGCCATTTTATATTAATTGTTTTATCAGCGTAATTTATACCACCTTCTGAGCAAGGCGTATAATAATTTGTGTGATGGTATAGAAGTTCCGATTGTTCTTCAAGCGTTTGGAAGCCATGAGCAAAACCTTCCGGAACATACATCATTTTCATGTTTTCAGCAGAAATTGTTTCGCCAAACCATTTTAAGTAAGTATCTGACTCGGGCCTTAAATCCACAATAACATCGTACACACTTCCCTTTATGCAACGGATAAGTTTAATCTCTGAAAAGGGGTGTTTTTGAAAGTGCATTCCCCGCACTGTACCTTTGATTTTGTTTACAGAATGATTGAATTGAACAAATTCTTTATTGTGATTTATTTTTGAGAATTCGTTTTTACAAAAAACACGCGCAAACTTGCCCCTTTCATCTCCGATAGGGGTAGGGGTAATAACATACGCACCGGACAAAGTTGTTTCAGTAAAAATCATTTTGTCCAGATTAACTTTTTACGTGTGGCCTCCTGTATGTAATCATTAAGATCACTGAGTGTGGAAATATTTTTATTAAGATAAAATTCTTTATACCATCCTACAGTTTTGTTTATTGTGCTTTTCATATTCCATACAGGCTGCCATTTTAATTTTTGCCTTGATTTTGAATAATCGAGCATTAGTAATCCGGCCTCATGAAGACTTTTATTACTTTGGGGGGGATATTCGATTTTAAGTTCTTGCCATTCTTTTTTAAACAAATTCAGCACCTCACCAACAGTAAGGCTTTGTTCATTATCAGGACCAAAATTCCATCCATCAGCAAAAGCTGTTTTACCTTCGAGTAATTTCTGACCAAGCAATAAATATCCGGAGAGAGGTTCCAGTACGTGTTGCCACGGTCTGACCGATTTAGGATTACGAATTAATGACGGTTTGTTTTTTGATGTTGCTTTTACGATGTCGGGAATAAGTCTGTCTTTTGCCCAGTCGCCACCACCAATTACATTTCCTGCGCGCGCAGTTGCGAGAAGAATTTTATTATCGGAAAAAAAAGAGCGGCGGTAGGAGGAGCTGAGAATTTCAACGCATGCTTTAGAAGAGCTGTACATGTCATATCCACCTAACTGATCCGTTTCTTTGTATGCTTTTTTTATTTCCAGATTTTCATACACTTTATCCGTAGTAATATTTACAATTGCTTTTACCGATGATGTATTTCGAGCGGACTCAAACACGTTAAGTGTTCCCATAACATTGGTTAAATACGTTTCAGTTGGGTTATGGTATGATTCGCGTACCAATGATTGAGCAGCAAGGTGAAAAATAATTTGTGGTTTATGTTTTTTTACCACCTTTTTTATTTCATTAAGATTATTGATGTTGCCTCTGTAACTTTTGTATTTTAAGTTTAAGATTTTGTGATGCGAGGGCTTTGTTATGTCGTCCTTTGAAAAGCCAATTACTTTTGCGCCCAATTGCAAAAGCCAAAGCGTGAGCCAGGTTCCTTTAAAACCGGTGTCACCTGTAACAAGTACAGTTTTGTTTTGGTAAACAGAGTTAAATAAATGCTTTATTTCCAGGTTTTCCATTTGGCATTATTATTCACCCATAATTCATCCAGTTCAATCTTATCCCTCATAGCATCCATGCATTTCCAGAAACCTTTATGCTTGTATGCCATTAGCTGCTTGTCGTTAGCAATATTAATCAGCGGACCTTTTTCCCACTGTACATGTTCAACATCACCTTTCAGGTAATTAAAAATTCCAGGTTCAAGAACAAAAAATCCTCCGTTGATCCAGAAATCATTTTCCTCAGGTTTTTCCTGAAAATGTGTTACCTGTCCTGATCCGTCGACATCTATATTGCCATATCTTCCGGGTAATTCAACTGAGGTAAGCGTAGCAAGTTTTTTATGTTGTTTATGGAACTTTATTAATTCATTTAAATTAATATCTGAAACGCCATCGCCATACGTAAGCATAAAAGGTTCGTTACCTATATATTTTTCAATCTTTTTTATCCTTCCGGCAGTATTAGTTTCCAGACCCGTATCAACAAGAGTTACCTTAAACGATTCGGAGTTCGTGTAATGAATGTCAACTTTATTATTTCCAAGCTCAACTGTAATATCTGAATTATAGAGATAATAGTTAATAAAGTACTCCTTTATCATATATCCTTTATAACCCAGACAAATTACAAAATCATTAAATCCATAATTGGAATAGATTTTCATGATATGCCAGAGAATAGGCTTTCCACCTATTTCTACCATTGGCTTTGGCTTTAGAACAGTTTCTTCTGTTAATCTTGTTCCAAGTCCGCCGGCCAGAATTACAACTTTCATAATATTAAATTTTTATTGTTTCCCAGCTTACATCAGGCCTTAAAACGCCGGGTAGTTTTTGATTATAACTGTTAGTTCTCTTGCTGATGTCTTCAACTATTTCAATTTGCAGAATGTCCTGAGCGTAAAAATGCACATGTGCATTTTGTGCCATGCTGGTTAACGCTACGCCAAAAATATAAGTGCCATCGTTTAGCAGGTTTGGCGGAATCCACATAATACTTTTTCGTGTACCGGTATGACCCAGGCTTTCTGCTTCCGTTTCTACTCCTACAAAGGCATATTCTTCTGAAGCATTAAAAACGTGAATGTTAGGGACTGGAAGATAACCATCTTTTATTACTTCATAAATAAATTCAATACCTACCTGATCTTCCCTGTAAGCATGCTCAATAGTATTGTGTCGAGCGTCAATAACTCTTGCAGAATGAAGCCTGGCAATTCGGTCGCCGGGCATTTCATTTTCAGTCCAAGTAATACACGAGGAAGCCTGACTCTCAGTAGACATGTATTTTTCTACTACCTGTTTTGTTGGGCCCATTGAATGAACGGTACCATTTCGTAAGTATAGTCCCTTGGTGCAAAGACTATTCACTGCGCTCATGTTGTGGCTGACAAATAAAACTGTGCGGCCCTGTCCGCTAACATCTTTCATTTTTCCAAGACATTTTTTCTGAAATTCAGCATCGCCAACAGCAAGTACTTCATCAACAATAAGAATTTCAGGCTCAAGGTGTGCGGCAACAGCGAATGCAAGCCTAACATACATGCCACTACTATATCGTTTAACCGGGGTATCGATATATCTTTCGACACCGCTGAAATCAACTATCTCATCAAACTTGGATTTAATTTCCTGTTTAGTCATTCCTAAAATAGCGCCATTCAAAAATATATTTTCCCTTCCTGTTAATTCGGGATGAAAGCCGGTTCCCACTTCAAGCAAAGATGCAATGCGCCCTTTAACTTTTATATCGCCAACAGAAGGAGTGGTAACACGTGACAGTATCTTTAACAAAGTAGACTTGCCCGCTCCGTTTTTTCCGATGATGCCCAAAACTTCACCCCGGCTCACTTCAAAATCAATGTCTTTTAGAGCCCATACTAATTCACTGGTTCCTTTTTTACTGCGGTCATTAGCTTCGCCAATTTTCAGGTAAGGATCTTCTTTCCCTCTGATGCGGTGCCACCAACGATTTAAATCGTGAGATAATGTGCCTGTACCTATCTCACCCAAACGATACTGTTTGCCCAGGTTCTCAACTTTTATAACAACGTTACTCATAATTAAACAGTATCCATAAACGATTTTTCGACCTTATGAAAGACTATTACAGCAATTAGTGTTAACACCATCATAAAGGCGCAGCTGTATCCAATAGCAGGCCAGGAAAAATATCCGTTTCCTAAAAATATATATTTGAACCCCTCAATTACTGATGAAACCGGATTTGCCAACAGCAGAAGTTTATATTTTTCGGGAACAATAGATAATGGATAAACAACCGGACTTGCATACATCATTAATTGAACAGCGAAAACAACAAGGAAAGTGAAGTCTCTGTATTTAGTAGTGAGAGAAGAGATTAAAATTCCAAATCCCAGCCCTAACCCTGCCATGATGAGAATCAGTATAGGAAGCATCCACATCAGTTCCCAGCGAGGTTGTACCGAGGGATTTTTGATATAATAAATCCACACGGCCAGAAATAACATAAATTGTATACCCAGCTTAACAAGATTTGAAATTAGAACAGATAAAGGAACAACAAGACGGGGAAAATACACTTTTCCAAATACTCCGGCATTGGCAACAAAAGTATTTGAAGTTTTAGTAAGGCAATCCGAGAAATAGGTCCATAAGGTAATACCGGCAAGATAGAATAAAAGTTTGGGCATGCCGTCTGTGCTGATGTTAGCAACATTGCCAAAAATAATTGTAAAAGTTACAGAGGTTAGAATGGGTTGTATAAAAAACCATATAGGACCCAGTATGGTTTGCTTATACACAGAAACAAAGTCACGTCGTACAAGCAGCATCAGAAGATCGCGGTAATTCCATAAAGCAGCAATATCTATCTGGTACCATTTGCTTCTTGGTTTTATTACAAGGTCCCAATGTTCGTTGTTATCGTTCATTTACTCTTCAATTACTTTTGTGCGTTCAGGAAAATTGATGAGAACGCCCATTCCTTTTTTGCTGTACACGGCCATGCTTCCTATGGCCGCTGCCTGTGCATTTGTTTTATATAGTACTTCTTTTAAGTCGTTAATACTTCCGCATCCACCGGCGGCAATCACCGGAATGTCTATTGCGTTAACAACTTCTTCAGTTATTTCGTAATCGTATCCTTCCCAGGTTCCATCTTTATCCATGCTCTGCAGCATTATTTCACCCACTCCAATTTCTTTTTCAAGATACTGAGCGTAATTTTTTATTGAAAATTTTATTTTGTGTCCGAGATAGGAGGAAGGAGCTTTTGCGCCAAACATTGGCTTTTTGTAATCGATGCAGGCAACTACAGCCTGCGATCCGTAATCTGCAATTACTTTTCTTATCACTTCAGGGTTTTCCTGAATCAATGAGTTTACCACTACCTTCTCAATTCCGAGTTTAAAAAGCCGTGCAAAATCTTCATAGGTTTTAACTCCTCCGCCATACGCAAAAGGCATAAAGGCTTCACCGGCCATATCAGCTATTTTATCAAAATTTGGCCTGCGTTTTTGTTTTGAAGCATTTATGTCTATCAGGATCAATTCATCAACTTCTTTGTCGTTGTATATCTTGATGGCGTTTATTGGATCGCCAACGTAAGATGGGTTTTTAAACCTAACAGTTTTTACAAGGCCGCTTCCGTCGTAGAGTAAACAAGGTATAATTCTTTTCAGTGCCAATTTAATTCTTAAATCAAAACATTTTTAAACCACATAGACACATAGTTGATAGTAGAAAAACCGAACAGCTTTGTGTGTAGTAGTTAAGTTGAACATAGTTTTGAGGCTTTGCCTCAAAAGCCCGGCTCAAGTTTTTGGAAATATTCATTTACAAATGTCTTTTGTCCCTCGTGAAAAATGTTTGAGGAATTAAAATTGAAGATTATCCCTTTGGGGGCTTTTAACAGCTTCATATAGGTTAAAATCTGAGCGTCGAAAATTGCACTCATATCATTTACAGCTTTTAATTCAGCCACAAGCCAATTCTCTATGTAAAGGTCGCATCTGAAGTCAACATTCAATTGTTTTTCACGATAATATACAGGTACCTTAAGTTCTGAGGTGAAATTTATTTTTTTATGTTTGAGTTCTTCTTTCAGACATTCGTGATAAACACTTTCAAGTAAACCCCTTCCCATTTCTTTATGAACAGTTATTGCGGCACCAATCACTTCATAAGTTAACTCATCAAGAAATTTTTGTGTTATCCGTTTATCCATTATCATTTGCATCATAAACTATGTGTCTATGTGGTTCGGAGCCTGGCGAAATTTTCCAGGACCTTCATCCCAAATTTCAAACTTTTTTCGGGGTGAAACTGAGCTCCAAAAATATTTTCTTTATTTACCATGCAAGTAAAATCAATATCAAAATTGCTGGTAGCGAGTGACTGGCTTTTATTAAAACATTTTACATAATAAGAATGCACGAAATAGAATCTGTTTTTTGATTCCATGTCAATTAAGGGATTTGGGCGATTGACTTTAATATAATTCCAGCCCATATGAGGGACTTTAAGTTTCAATGCAGGATCCGGATTAAATTTTACGGTTTCTGCATCAATCCATCCAAGCCCTTTCTTTACACCTTCATCGCTTCGCTGAGTCATTAGTTGCATGCCAAGACAGATGCCTAATACAGGAACTTTTTCATTTAATACTTTTTCGTTAAGCAATGGAATTAAGCCCGATCGTTCCAGGTTATTCATGCCGGCGTCGAACGCGCCTACACCAGGCAGTAAAAGTTTGGAAGCATTTTTGATAACGGTTTTATCTCCTGAAATAATAACGTCTTTAACGCCTATTTTTCTGAACATGTTTTGAACTGATGCAAGATTGCCTATACCGTAATCTATAATCACTATCATGCTCTTTCAATATTATTTTTGTACCAGCTAATGCTAAGTTCAATACCCTGATCAAGATCTATCTTTGGATGATAACCAAGCATTTCTTTCGCTTTTTCAATGGAAGCAAAACTATCTTTTATCTCACCTTTGCGTGGGGGAAGATAGATAGCTTGCTGTGTGCTGCCAAGGCTGTTTAGTATCTGTTCAAATAATTTGTTTACGCTTTTTGTAGAACCATATGCGATATTGAAAATATTGCCAAAAGCCTTTGAGTTTTGTGTTGAAGCAGCCAGAATGTTAGCCTGCACAACATTGTCAACGTAAGTAAAATCCCTTCGGTTATTACCATCGCCAAATATGCTACAGGATTTATTGTTAAGCAGATTATTGATGAAAATAGGAATTACAGCCGCATAAGGGCCATCCGGATTTTGTTTAGGACCAAAAACATTAAAATATCTCAGGCCAATGATTTGCATGTTATACAAATCGGAATATACCCGGGCATAAAGCTCATTTGTTTTTTTACTCACTGCGTATGGTGAAAGAGGATTGCCGGTTTTTTCTTCCATCTTTGGCAGATCCGCGTTATCTCCATATACTGAAGATGAAGAAGCATAAACAAAACGGTCTACCTTATTTTTGCGCGCGGCCTCAAGAATGTTAAGGAATCCATTTACGTTTGTTTCATGTGTAGCAATTGGATTTTCAATGCTTCTGGGAACGCTTCCTAATGCTGCCTGATGGAGAATAATATCTATATTTTTAGTTGCGTTAAGGCACGTTGAAAGATCAGTAATATCACCTTTAATAAACTCAATTTTTTTTTGAGTCATATGAATCTCAATATTACTGAGCAGTCCTGTTTTTAGATTATCAAGTACTACCAGTCTTTTTACTTGATGTTTCACCAGATAATCAACAATATTGCTGCCAATAAAACCTGCTCCGCCGGTTACGAGGATTGATTTATTTTTTAAATCAAAGGTTTTATCTGAATCGGGATTCATTATTAGTTTTTTGATTTTTCCAGAATTTCTGCGGGCAAATTAATTTTTAAAGTATATCCAATGCTTTCAAGATTGATTGTATAAATATCTTTACCTGAAGATCGCTCTATTGTTCCTGTCATTCCTTTAAAATAACCGTGAGAAATAATTGTTTTTTCACCGGCAGAAAATTGTTCCATTGGTTTTGCTTCTGCATGATAACCTTTTTCTTCAATACTTTTTAGTACGGTAATTTCTTCGTCTCGTATAACCGCGTCGCCGCCATTAAAGCGTACATACTGAATAACCCCTTGTGCCTTGAATACCTGTTCGCGCTGCTGTTCGGTAATATGTACAAAAACGTATCCGTTGATGAGCGGTGTAATAACCGTTTTTTTTCTGTCGCTCCATTGTTTTCGTTCCTTTTTCAGAGGAACGTACGCCTCTATACACAATTCGGTTAATCGTGATACCACTTTCTTCTCACTTCGCGACGCTACGTATAAAGCTTTCCAGTTCATTTTTAGTTATTAATTTTTAGTTTTTAGTGTTTAATAATTCTGCAGAGTTTATTAAAAACTAAGCATTAAACACTAAACATTATTCACAGCTTCGCCACCTCAGTCACACCGAGAAATTTTAAATTAAAAATGTTGAATGTTGAATGAACCTTTATTTAACATTCAACATTTATCATTCAGCATTTTATTTACCCCAGATCTTTAACGGATAAAGTCCGGGTTCTTTTATTTTTTCCAAATTAAATTCAGAAGGTGAATACGTTATGAATTTAATTTTTTTATTAATCTTCTTTTCTGCCTTGGTTATCAATTCTACCAAGTATGTCTTGTTAATATCTCCAACCAATACAAGATCAATTACATCGCTGTCTTTACCTTTGGCGAGATTGCCAATCAAGTAAACTTCTTTAAGGTTTCCGATTCGCTGTAAAATATAGTCGATTACATGATCAATTCCGGTTAGTTTAAGAACTATACTGTTAATGTCCTTAAATAAAGGATGGGTAGTGTTGGCTTTAAAAAACTTTTTATTTCCTTCGCTTGATGAAACAAGAAAACCGGCGCTTTCAAATCTGTTTAGCTCCAGCCGGATTGAATTGGTTGATTCATTAAACTCTTCTTCCAGCCCGCGTAAATAGGATCTGGTATTACTATTTAAAAAGAATTTGTACAGTAACTTAATCCTGGTTTTGGAGGATATGAGGGCTTCGAGCATTATTGAGTAGTAAATTTACTCATTTTTGAGTAAAATACAAATTATTTCCTGTATCCATAGCCTTTTCCGTAACCATAACCGTAGCCATAACCATAACTATATCCGTACCCTCTGTAATAATAACGTCGACCTAAGTTTTTCACTCCATTCAAAATCACATTAATGTTTTTGAGGTTGTTATTGGTAATCAGTTCTTCAATAAAAGTGATTACGCGTTTGGTGCTTGTTCTTGTATTTAGCACAAATATTGAAGCGTCAACGTATTGAATGAGGTACACTGAGTCGGAAAGAAGGCCCGCCGGCGGGGTATCAATAATTACGTAATCGTAATTAGCTTTAGCGTATTCGATCAGCTCTTTCAATTTTTCAGATAATACAAATTCTGAAGGATTAGGAGGTATAGGTCCTGAAAAAATACACGACAAATTCGGTATAATAGTAGGTGTTATTATTTCGTTTATACTACTGTTACCGGTAATAAAAGTGGTGATACCCGTTTGTTGTGTAGCTAAACCAAAACGTTTATAAATTCTTGGTTTGTGAAGGTCAAGTTCAAGCAGAACGGTTTTTTTGCCAGTTCTGGCCAAGATAGCAGCCAGGTTAACGCTAGTAAACGTTTTTCCTTCTCCAGGCAAAAAAGAAGTTACAAGGTATGTTTTGGCATCAATACCAATATTTGCGTATTGCAGGTTTGTTCTCAGATTCCGGAAAGATTCCGATATCAATGAATTTGGGCTTTGTTCCACAATAATACTTTCGTTGTCACCTTTCTTTACCTGTGGCAGAACACCAATCAGAGGCAGATTTGTCAGTTCTTTTAAATGCTCAACTGTTTTAATTTTTGAATAGAAAAACAGGCGGATAAAAATGATTATTATAGAAATTAGTAATCCTAAGGTTAAAAATTGTTTTTGTATTTTAGGTTTATCAGGTGAATCTACGCCAATGTTACGTGGAGACTCAACAATCTTAATATCCGGAACTATGCTTGCTCGGGCAATCTTGGTGCTGGCTTTTTTCTCCAGTAAAAAGTTATATAATTGCTCGCTCACATTCGCTTTTCTTTGAATATTCAAAATATCCCTTTGTTTCCCGGGTATAAGCTTTGCTTCATTAATATATCCTAGAATTTCTTTATTAATGTTATCCACCTGTTGTTGAGTAGCTTTTTTTGAATTATTAATGTAAACCAACAGGTCCTGCTTGGTTTTTTTAATGCTGTTTTTTAGATCGGTTACGTGAGGATTCAATTCTTTCGATGAATTGTACATCTTATTTAATTCAATTTGTTTTGTATACAAATCGGTAACAGCCTGCACCATAAAGCCTGATTTTTCTGCAACAAACACATTCGGTGGAAGAAACTGAGGGTCTTTGTCTTCAATGATATATTTTTCAAGGTCATTTAACGCTTCAATTTGCAAACTTAACCGCGACTTATCCTGATCGTAACTGCCAATTTTACTTAGAAAATCACTTCTTTGCCAGTCCAAGTCAATGATTGATCGTTTTGTTTTATAATTCTGCATTGTGTCCTCAATGCTTTTCAGGGAGTAGGTTATCTGATCAAGCTGAATGTCAATATATGCGATGGTTCTTTCATTAAGTTCGTATTTGCTTTTAAGCTTACTCATTGCATATACACTGTTGAGGGTATCAAGTATTAATACTGCGCGTTCAGGAAGAATATCCTTTAGATCTACTTTCAAAATATTTGTGTACTCCGGATTTTCTACTTTCAGGTTCCCGCGTACATTGTTTATCAGATAATCTTTACTGTGAATTGTAAACTGGTAGAAGAAGTCTTTGAAATCGTTTACCTTATTTTGTGTAAAAATTTCAGAACGGTCAACTGTTATCAAAAGATCAAGGTTAATCAATTCTTTACCGAATTCGCCCTTTAAACTCTTGGTGTTATCCCCTTCTTCAAACTTTATTTCGTAAGTATTAAAATCAATTATTCTGAAATCGAATCGTCGTTCATAATGATCGGGGCGTATCTTATTAATATTTACTTTAAAAGGCATACCACTGAACTGCTCTGTAGTACGCACTTTTCCTACTATGAAATAGGATATCTGAAGTTTGTCAATAAGCTTATCTACAACTTGATTGGCTAGATCATAAGATTGTAAAATCCGTATTTCATTCAGGTTATCCACATAAGTTCCATAAGAATAAAAGCTTGCTTCGCTTAATACATTGCTTTGGTAATAAGTGTCGTTGCTTTTTAACAGGAATTCGGTAGATGCTTTATAAACATTGGTTAGCCTGTAAACGTAAAAAGAACCCGCGGCGTAAAAAATCGGAAGAATAATCAGGGGTATCCACCAGTTGGATTTAAAAATCCTGATGAAAAGATTAAGGTCTTTTTGCGATAAGATAGCTTGCTTTTTATTAGTATCAGCCACAGGAGGAATTTAGAACTAACAAATATATGTCTTTTCCTCGCTTATTTGTTGGATTTTACTTTTTTTTATATATTTACGACTTATTAAATGAGAACACTTAAGGGACTGATCATACTTTTTCTTTTTCTTGGATTCCAGCAGGTTTTAACAGCTGCACCGCCACCCCCACCGGGAGGAACTCCAAATTGTTGGCCACCTCCGTGTATTCCTATTGATGGGGGTATTTCTTTCCTTGTAGCTGCCGGTGCCGCTTATGGAGCAAAAAAGATTTACGACGCCCGGAAAAAATCTTCAAAAATTTCTGAATAAACTTTCTTAATGAAGGCTCTGATAAAACAAAACGCCTTTATTAGATTCATTGCAATTGCCGGTATTCTTTACCTGGTGCTTTACATTATTTACCAGTTCATAGTTAAACGTTACACCTATTACGACCAGGCCTTTATTGGCACTATTATAAAAAGTTCGGATTACGTTCTCAGGCTTGTTGGTTACAAAACCTTTCTTGTGTTGCAGGACAGGGATTTTCAGGTGATTGGCATTGATGGTTCTAACGGTGTTTGGGTTGGTTCCAATTGCAACGCCATTACCCTGTTCAGTTTATTCTCTGTATTCATAATCGCTTATCCGGGTTATCAGAAAGCAAAACTTTGGTATATACCACTCGGGATAATCTCCATTCACATACTAAACATTCTTAGAGTTGTGGCCCTGGCCCTTATTGCAAAATACGCTCCTGATTACCTCAACTTTAATCACACTTATACTTTTACTTTTCTTATTTACTCTTTCATTTTCCTTTTATGGATGATATGGATAAATAAGTTCTCCAACAGAACAACCCAGACAAAAGATGAAAATTAAGTGGCTTCTTTTTTTTCTGCTGTTATTTGGCATCACCGGTTATTTCCGTGAGTTTTTTTTCGTTCACATGAACCGCATCATGTACGAAAAATTCTATCATGTGAGTGCTTATGAACACGACTCGATGCCAGCTATTATGAGTGTTTTTAACTCGTGGTCATACCCTGCATTGTACTATTCCAAATATCCATTTACCCTGCTTTTTACTTTTATTTTTTTTGCCCTAAGCTGGTTAACGCTTAAAAAACTTACAAATAATAAAGTGCTGCTTAAAATACTGTTGTTCACATATATTGTAATGCTGCTTATTGCTGGTGTTTCAATGCTTTACGGTTACCTTGTATGTAACCGTCTCCAAAGCGATGAATACACTCTCAGCAGATGGCTTTTAGGCATTGCGCAATCTCCAATTATTTGTTTAATTTTATTGGCTTCAGAAAAGCTTTATAATAACACCATTCAATCATCTCCAAAAAAATAATATTTTATGATACCTAAAGACACTACAGTTTTTAAATTAATTAAAGAAGAACTTCATCGTCAGACTGAAGGAATAGAATTGATTGCAAGTGAAAATTATGTAAGCGACCAGGTAATGAAAGCCATGGGCAGTGTGCTTACCAATAAGTATGCAGAGGGTCTTCCTTTTAAACGCTATTATGGCGGATGCGAAGTTGTTGATAAAATTGAGCAACTGGCTATAGACCGCGCTAAACAATTATATGGCGCGGAGTGGGTAAATGTTCAGCCACACTCAGGGGCGCAGGCCAACGCGGCTGTTATGCTTGCATGCCTTAAGCCCGGTGATACCATTTTAGGTCTCGATCTTTCACACGGAGGGCACCTTACACACGGCTCGCCTGTAAACTATTCAGGTAAATTGTACCGCGCTACTTTTTATGGTGTAGAAAAAGAAACTGGGGTAATTAATTATAATACCCTTGAAGAAACAGCAAAAAGGGAAAAACCAAAAATGATTATTTGCGGAGCCAGCGCCTATTCTCGCGATTGGGATTATGCACGCCTTAGGCAAATTGCTGATTCGGTTGGCGCTATTTTGTTCGCTGACATTTCGCATCCGAGCGGACTAATTGCAAAGGGTATTTTAAATGATCCTCTTCCTCATTGTCATATTGTTACTACAACTACCCACAAAACATTACGCGGTCCGCGCGGTGGAATGGTGATGATGGGAAAAGATTTTGAAAATCCGTTTGGAGAAAAAACCCCTAAAGGGGAAATAAAAATGATGAGCAATCTCCTTGATATGGCTGTTTTTCCAGGCATTCAGGGCGGCCCACTGGAGCACGTTATAGCCGCTAAAGCGGTAGCATACGGCGAAGCGCTTACCGATGATTATTTGAACTATTGCATCCAGGTAGTGAAAAACTCACAGGCAATGGCTAAAGGATTTGTTGACCTTGGCTATAACATTGTTTCAAAAGGAACTGATAATCACATGTTCCTCATTGATCTCCGCAATAAAAATCTGAATGGTAAAGAAGCCCTGGCAGCACTTGAGCAGGTTAATATTACCGTGAACAAGAACATGGTTCCATTTGACGATAAGTCTGCCTTTGTTACTTCGGGTATACGCATCGGTTCTCCGGCTATAACAACACGCGGATTGAAAGAAAAAGATTGCCTGAAGATAGTTGAGATGATTGATAATGTTTTAATAAAAAAGGATAACCCGAAAGAACTTGCAAAAATTAAAAAGAAGGTAAATACAATGATGGTTAAATATCCATTATTCAAAGCCTGATTGAGAGTTAGCGCGGTAATACTTTTTTTACTTTCAACTACTTTATTTAGTAATACCGATTCATTATTAAAGCGAAGAAAATTTTTGTTTCTTCCTGTTGTTTTTAAAACCCCTGAAACCGGCTGGGCGGGCGGAGCTTCAGGGGCTTATTATTTTAAAACAGATTCTGTAGCAAGGGTTTCATTTATTCAGGCGTTAGGCTTTTTTACACAACGGGGACAAAACGTTCAGGCAATTGATGCAACAGTTTATTTTCCGCGCGAAAAAAATATCTTTTATTTTCATAGTTCACATATTTTTTTTCCCGATCGTTTTTGGGGAGTGGGGCAGAAGTCGCTGGACGAATGGAAGGAAACCTATCAGTTTGAACAAATTCGCATTTCTCCGCATTTAAAGCATCGTTTCGGGAAGCACTTTTTCGCGGGTTTACTTTCAGAATTCAGATACGTTTACCACACGCATTATAAAACGGAGGGTATATTTGACAGTACCGCACTAAATGGAAAAATGAATTACAAAACATTGGGCGCCGGAATCAGTTTGGGATTCGATAACAGAAACAGTACCTACTGGCCAACCCGGGGATGCCTTGCGCAGGTTTTGTATTCAGGATTTTATAAAGGTTTAGGAAGTGATTACGAATTTTCTAAAATTATTGTTGATGCGCGATTTTTCAGAAAAACTTTTTTTAACCAAGTGCTGGCATTACAGCTTTATTCCTATGCAACATTCGGACAAACGCCTTACCGTGATCTCGCGGCTCTTGGAGGAGAAAATAATTTACGGGGCATGTACACCGGCAGGTTCCGCGACAAAAGTTTATACAGCGTTATCGCTGAATACAGAATTCCCTTCCAAAGGAAATTTGCAGCGGTTATGTTTGGTGGTTTGGGAGACGTTTTTGATTCTCCTGAAAAAATAAACACCGAAACTATAAAATATAATTTCGGTGCTGGTTTTAGAGCAGAACTGCTGCCGGGGGAGCGTTTGAATCTGAGAATTGATTATGGGTATATTAATCGTAATAATCACGGTTTGTACCTTACGATTGGGGAGTGTTTCTAAATCTCAAATTCTTTTTTCGCAAGTTCTTTATCGCTGCTTTTTAAACCAATAGTGTATTTTCCTTTTGCTAAACCTTTTATAGGAATATTTAAGTCATAATTCTCATTGGCGCAAGCTTTCAGCCATTCGTTTCTAACAAGACACACGGGGTTTCCTTTTTGATCAAGAATAAATAGAGTAACATAACCATCCTTATCATTGCTGTAATTTAATTTCCCTTTTAAAAGCTGAGGGAAATTTTCCATCGTTCCGCTTCGATAAACAAAAGTTCTGGAAATAATCGTGTACCATGGCAATGGTTCTCCTTTTAAATTTGCAACCAGTTTTCGTAACGGTTGTATTAAAGAATCGGTTTTATCCGCAATATTAGCGGTGGGTTTTTTATCGCTGATTGCCCAAATGGCCTGCTGCTCCACATGATCATTTAAATTGCAAAGGTTCAGGTATCGCGCAACAGCAACAAGTCCGCTGTCGGCCATTGTATTAATGTCGTATTTTGCATCTTGTGGAGGACTATAATTATTAGCCTGGCAGCAATAGCCTTTAACTTTGGTCCATTTATCTTCCATTTTACTCAAGAAGATAACTTCTTCTTTTACTATGAGAATGTCCTGATTTTTATCATCAAGAGAATTTAATCTTCTGCCAGGTTCTACTATTACAATTAATGAATCGTTGCTGAGGTTTTTAAGATAAATATTCATGCAATAACCCTGATGGCTTCCAAGACTTTGCGCCTTTGCCTTAACAAGATTCATTTGTACTGCGTTTTGAAGATTCAATTTCTGGTGGTTTGCCCTCATCATTAGGGAGAACAAAAACAGTGTGATAAAAAATAAACGGTTCATATTTTCCTCCTTTTAAAATCCATAACTCATAAAAAATACTTTGGTTACATTTTTTTATTTAGTACTTTTCTCAAAATAATTATAATGGACAGGTTCACTGGATTAATAGGGGTTGTACTCATTTTCGGCATCGCGGTTCTAATGTCAAATAATCGCAAGGCAATTAATCTTCGTTTGGTTTTTAGCGGATTGGCTTTGCAAATTCTTATCGCAGTACTTGTTTTAAAGGTTCCGTTTATTACCAGTTTTTTTGCTTTTCTCGGAAGAGGTATGGCTAAGATAGAGCAGTTTGCTGCGCAGGGCGCGGGTTTTGTATACGGTGGCATCATGGTTGATAATCATCAGGGATCGTCTGTAGGTTTTGGTGCGCCGCACACTTTTGTATTCGCGTTTAGTGTTACTGCAACAATAATTTTAGTGTGTGTGCTTGTTGCTATTTTGTATCATGTTGGAATTATGCAGCGTGTAGTTGCTATTATTGCAAGAGCAATGAATTTTGTTATGCGCGCAAGCGGGGCTGAGGCGCTCAGTAATATAGCCAGTGCGTTTGTTGGGCAGGTGGAAGCGCAGGTAATGATTCGTCCCTATCTGCCAAGTATGACAAGAAGTGAATTGCTTTCTTCCATGGCAGGAAGCATGGCTTGTATTGCTGGTGGTATTTTAATTGTTTATGTAAACATGGGCGCTAAGGCGGAGTATCTGTTAACCGCCAGCTTAATGGCTGCTCCTGCCGCTTTGGTTATTTCGAAAATTATTTATCCTGAAACTGAAGAGCCTGTTACTAAAGGAAAAGTGAAACTGGAGGTGAAAAAGGAACATACTAATTTAATTGATGCGATTTCACATGGGGCCGCGGACGGGATGAAAATATCGATTAATGTTGTGGCAATGCTGATAGGGTTTATCGCCCTGATCGCACTTATCAATTTCTGTCTGGGCAAAATCTATCCCGAATTATCGCTTGATTATATTTTTGGAAAATTATTTTATCCCCTTGCGTGGGCCATGGGAGTTCCTTCAGATGATGTTCAGCAGGTAGCTACCCTGATGGGACAAAAACTAACTATTAATGAATTTGTGGCTTTTGATACTTTAACCCATAAGCTTGCCCAACCTTTAAGTGAAAAGGGATTAATTATTGCAAGCTTTGCAATTTGTGGTTTTGCTAATTTTAGTTCGGTAGGTATGCAAATAGGCGGAATAGGGGCTTTGGTTCCCGAACGCCGTGCGGACCTTGCTAAATTAGGAATTCGCGCACTAATAAGCGGTACATTGGCAAGTTACCTTTCAGCTACAATTGCGGGAATGTTAATTTGATCGAAGCAGGCTATAAAGATTTCGCAGGTTACACTTGTCCTTTTTCATGTTGTCCTGACTCCTGTTTCTTAATAAACTTCAAATTTCTTTTCAATCCTTTATACTTTGTTCTTTTTACCGCAGAGTTCTTAAAAATGATATTGAATGTTTCTTCAGTTATCTCATGCCATTCAGCTTCAGAAAAATTTAGCAGACGTTCATTATTAAATAAAGGCTCGTTATGTGGTTTGCTGAAACTGTTCCATGGACAAACATCCTGGCAAACATCGCATCCAAAAGCCCAGCCTTCCATTTTATTATTAAATTCTACAGGGATTTCTTCTTTTAATTCAATCGTTAGATAACTTATGCATTTGCTCCCGTCAACAATATAAGGTGCAACAATAGCATCTGTAGGGCAGGCATCAATGCAGCGGGTACATGTGCCGCAATAATCCTTAATGGGACCGTCGTATTCAAGTTCTAAATCAACAATCAATTCCGCAATAAAAAAAAAGGAACCTTGTTGTTTATTAATAAGATTAGAGTTTTTGCCAATCCAGCCAAGTCCACTTTTAACAGCCCAGGCCTTATCAAGCACCGGGGCACTGTCTACAAAAGCTCTTCCATTAAAATCACCAAACTCTTTCTTCATTATTAGTAATAATTCATGAAGCTTGGTTTTTATGATTTCATGATAATCGTAACCATATGCATATTTTGAAATCTTTGGTGATTCAATATTCTGTTTGGAAGAAGGGTAATAATTGTATAGTAAAGAAATGACAGATTTGGAACCCTCAACAAGCTTTGTTGGATCCAGGCGCTTGTCGAAGTAATTTTCCATGTACTTCATCTGGCCGTGTTTGTTTTCTTTAAGCCATTGTTCGAGCCGTGGCGCTTCGTCTTCGAGAAAGCCCGCCTTACTGATTCCGCAAAAATCGAAATTCAGAAGTTTTGCCTGATTTTTTATGAATGCCGAATATTTAAAAGGAGTACTCAAATGACAAAGTTAATCAAACATAAAGCTAAAAAGTGCGGAATCTAAATCGTTTAAACGGTCATTTTTCTATTTTAACAAAATATTCGTCGATAAATTGCGGTTTTTAAACGATTAATTCAGTATATTTGCACCAGATTTAAAAAACTGCTTGTAAAAAATTGAATTTCAGTATTTTATACGCAAATCAAGGAAAGTAAATAATAACGAATAAAAAAAATAAAAAATGAAGACAGCAAATCCTTTAATAGACAGCATCGTTGAGACGCAAACCAATTTTATAAATAATTGGATGGATTCAGCTAAAAAAATGCAATCTGCTTTTTCAAATGGAAATATTGCTCACGAAGGGCAAAACATTTATAAAGAGTGGTTGGATAAGCAAATGAATATCTTAAACAGCATGAAGGATTCTTCTGCAAGCATGTTTAATGTTGCTAATGAAAACAATCCTCAGGAGTTTTTCAAAAACTGGTTTAATCAGCAGGCGTCTTACGCAAAGCAAATGGCTGACTTTAACCAGAGCATTTATAACAGCTACGCAAACTTTGGTAAGCCGGCTCAGGACTATATGGCAAACTTTGGTCAAATGAATACCGCTTTCACCAATATTTACAATGCATGGATGAATACTCTTAACACTTCTTTCGATACCATGTCAAAAAACATGAATGGTACATTCAATAAAGATGTGTTTACTAATTTCTTCCAGGGAAATCAAACTTACGCTAAAATGCAGGAGTTTTTTACCCCAATGGTAGATGCTATGCAAAAGGGAAAGTTTAATTTCGACGCTTTCAAAAATTATTTTACCGCTGATAGCTATGGCGATCTTAGCAAACAGATTTTTGGTAATTTATATAACGGCGCTTCTATTAAGGAAGTGTACGACAACAGCATGAAACAGTTGCACAATTTTTTTGCTAACCAAAATGGTTTAACAAAAGAATATTTTGCACAGGTTCAGAACATGGCTAAGGAATTCCCTAACATGCTTAACGGAAACGCTTCTACCCTGAAAGATTTCTATGGTCAGATCAATAACGTTTTTGGTAAAACATTTGAACCATTGTTAAAGCTTGTAAATCCTGGTAAGGAAAAAGACAATGTTGAAGCAACTATCGCTTTAATGGATAAAATTGCTGAATACAGCATTAAGCAAGCCGAGCTTCAGTTATTCCTTCAGGATACCACTAAAAAAAGCATTGAGAAAGTGGCAAAACAATATTCTGAAAAATATGCAGACGCTAAAGCGTTAACACAAACTCCAAACGTTCAGGAAATGTACAATGAGTGGGTGAAGATAAACGAGCAGTTGTTCGCGGAATTATTTGCCAGCGAAGAATTCAGCAAAGTTAAAGGTGAAGCTTTAAATTTAAGCATGGATGTAAAGAAGCGCTTTGAAAAACAATTCGAGCAGGCTTTCGAGAATTATCCTGTTGTGTTTAAATCAGAAGTAGAAGAATTACAAAAAACCGTTTACGATCTTAAAAAACAAATTAAGGAATTACAGACAAAATTATCGATAAGCAGTGTTGACGCTGACGATGATAAAAATGTAAAGAACCGTAAAAAATAATTCTTGTAGCTAAGAACCCTGAAGGCCGTCCGTTTATGTGTTTGTGGGACGGCCTTTTTATTTCCCCCCGACTGTCAAAAATTTGTTTTTGGAGAGTAAAAACTCTAAATTAGAATTAAATAAGTATCTAAATTTTGGTTTATGGAAACTAATATGCTAAAGGAAATGGCCGATATGGGCCAAAAACTCTACAAGAGCTACGAAACTTTAAAAGATATTCCAGACGTTGATATCGCCACTACCCCAAAAACTGAGGTATATAGAGAAGATAAATTAACTCTGTACAGATACAATCGTGATAAAGACGCAACTTACAAGACGCCAGTTCTGATTATTTATGCGCTTGTTAACACCTATAAAATGCTGGATCTACAGCCGGATCGCAGTTATATTAAAAATCTGCTTGCCGCTGGAATGGATGTGTATCTGATCGATTGGGGATATCCAACAAAAGGCGACAGATACCTGAGTATGGATGATTATGTTAATGGTTATATAAATAATTGTGTTGACTTTATCCGTAAAAAACACCGTATTGAAAGGATTAATATTTTAAGCATCTGTCAGGGCGGTACCTTAAGCGTGATTTATTCTGCGCTATACCCTAACAAAGTGAAAAATCTTGTTACGCATGTAACGCCCATCGATTTCAGTACTAACGATGGATTATTATTCCGCTGGAGTAAGGATATGGATTTTGATAAGCTTGTTGATGCCAATCATGGATTAATTCCCGGGGAATTCCTTAACCAGGGATTTGATATGCTAAAGCCAATGATGAAAGTTCAGAAACAACAGGCCCTTGTAAACAGCCTTGAAGACAAGGATAAATTAATGAACTTCCTTCGCATGGAGCGCTGGATAAGCGAAAGTCCGGCTCAAACTGGCGAATGTTTCCGTCAGTTTATGAAAGATCTTTACCAGCAAAACAAGTTGGTTAAAGGTGAGCTTGAAGTTGGTGGAAAAAAAGTAAACTTAAAAAACCTTACTTCACCATTATTAAATATTTACGCAACCGAAGACCATTTGGTGCCTCCTGCTGCTACCATTCCTTTAAACGACCTCGTTGGAAGTACTGATAAAGAGTTATACAGCTTTAAGGGTGGACACATTGGAGTATTTGTTGGCGGAAAATCTCAAAAAGAACTTGCCCCTGCAGTAGCAGAGTGGCTAAAGAAAAGAGATAAATAATTTGAATATGATTCTAAAATAAAAAAGCTGAGTTTTTACTCAGCTTTTTTATTATTAAGAATATGTTTTTAGTTTACTTTCATCATCCAGTGGAATTTGTCTTCCATTTTTCCTTTACGAATGTTTCGTAACACTTCATCAACTTTATTAGAGAATTTACGTTCTTCAACAGGAGGAAGCATGTAATCTTTTCCTTCGAAGCCAATTCCGATTATTTGAGCGATAGTGGCCGCGGTTCCGCAACCAAAAGCTTCTTTTAAAGTTCCGTTTCCGTGCGCAGTTAAAACTTCACGAATACTAATCTTCCTTTCTTCTACCTTCATCCCCCAGTCGCGCGCCAGGGTAAGGACAGAATTTCGGGTAATACCTGATAATATTGTGTCGCTTAATTCAGGAGTTAATAAAGTATCGCCAATTACAAACATCAGGTTCATGGTTCCGCTTTCTTCAACATATTGGTGTGTTTCGCTATCGGTCCATATAACCTGCTGATATCCTTTTTGCTGTGCAAGTTTGGTTGGATATAAACTACGTCCGTAATTTCCGGCGGCTTTTACAAAACCTACACCTCCATGTACGGCCCTGAAATAATTGGTTTCTACCAAAACTTTTATAGGCTCGCTATAGTATTTTCCGGCAGGACAAGTGATGATAATGAATTTATAAGTTTCACTGGCTTTAACTCCAATGGCTTCGTCTGTAGCAATAATAAAAGGTCTGATATAAAGGCTTCCGGAGTCACTGGAAGGAACCCACTCAGAATCTATTCGGAGCAATTCTAAAAGCCCGCCCATGAAAATTTCTTCAGGAACTTCCGGCATAGCCATACGAATAGCGCTTCTGTTTAAACGATTAAAATTTTCAAGGGGGCGAAATAAAGAAACTTCTCCTTTGGCATTCTTATAAGCCTTCATGCCTTCAAAAATTGCCTGCCCGTAATGCAGGGCACTCATAGCATAACTTTGCGGAGTATCACCATAAGGGGTAATATAAGCTTTTTGCCATTTGCCATCAGCATATTCAGCAACGAACATGTGATCGCTGAAGCATTTACCAAAAGGTACATTATTTACATCGTATTGTGTAACTCGGCTTTTGGGGATTCTGTTTATGGTAATATCGAAGGTACCGGTCATAATAAAATATCTTACTCTCCAAATAACTACATTTTTTTTGAAATAGCAAATTATTTAGGCAATAAATTAGGGCAATTGGGCGATTGTGAAGTACTTTAACGATTGTACAAATCAGAATTTCTGAAGCTTTAAATCGGTGCCGTCGAATACAGCGTATGTTCTGTAGTTGATCCACTCACCAAGATTAATATATCTTGCTTTTCCTTCAATATCCATATCCAGCGGAAGATGCCTGTGGCCGAAAATAAAATAGTCGATTTTATGATCTTTAATGTAGTCTCTGGAGAATAAATACAGCCATTCGTTTTCCTTTCCCAAAAATTTTTCATCGCTGTCGGCTGTAATAATTCGGCTGCGTTTACTGCTTGCGCGGGCTATAGCAAAGGCCAGGTTTGGATGGAGCCTTGAAAACAGCCACTGACAAGTTTTACTGGCAAACACTTTCTTTAACAGTTTGTATTTTTTATCCCCTGGTCCTAATCCGTCTCCATGACCAATGAAGAATTTCTTTCCATTAAATTCCCGTTCAATTGGTTCATGATGTATCTCTACATTTAACTCTTTCTTAAAATAGTCATTCATCCATAAATCATGATTGCCGGTAAAAAAATGGACTTTAATTCCTGAATCAGTAAGCTCTGCAATTTTACCAAATAAACGCGTGAAGCCTTTTGGAATTGTGTATTTGTATTCATACCAGAAATCAAAAAGATCGCCAACAAGAAAAATTTCCGATGCGTCGTGTTTAATTGAATCCAGCCATTTGCACACCATTTTTTCGCGGGCAAGACTTAATTCAAGCGTTGGAACACCTAGATGAAAATCTGAAGCAAAATATAATTTTTCTGAGTTCAAATTAAAACAGATTGTTTTTGAAATAGTCTTTAGGTGCTAATTTATGTATATTAAACGTAAATCTGATTCTTTGCCAGAAATCAACGTTGTTCAGTTCAAGCGTTTTTTGAATGTCGCTGCTATAGGCAAATGGTATGTATATATCAACTATATCTTTCATAACGGTAATATTTATACCTGCAGAGTATAAAAATTTATCTGTAAGCAACGCCCTCCCGTCGCAAACTCCTGCATCTAAATAAACTCTAACAGGTAAAATAAAAATGCGCGGGGATTTTAAATTGATGCTTGCTAACCATTCGGTTGTTTGTCCAAGGGGTGTCCAAGTTTTGATTGCGCCGTCTTCTTCTGCAAATTGGCTAAAGCCCAGTCCCTGGTATTCGTTACGTGCTATAAAATTACTGTTAAAGAGGTAATCCTGGTAACCGTTATGTCCGCTCATGCGAAAAGCAAAAGGCCCTTTTTCAAAGTCGCTTCCCGCAATAAAGGTTCCTGCAAAAAGGCGTACATCAATATCATACCTTTTACTTAACAGGTATTTGTATTTAAATGTAGCCGAAACCTTTGCCATAGAAGAGTTATGTTGCAAGGAAAACTTAAGGTCATAAGGGTTTATTATTCGCTTGTTTACAAGTATGTAACTCAATTCGTTAACAAACGAAAAGGTTTGTTTTTTTACAGGTCCTAAAATATCAAAAGATGGATAATTAGCCGTGTTAAGGCTGTCGATAAAAAGATTGTTGTTTGTATACTTTATTAATTGTGTAACCGGACTTGTCGCTTTTTTCTTCTTGATTTCAAAAGAAATGAATGGAGCTACTTTAATGTAATTTAAGTACAGGTCGCTAAAATTTTTATCCAAAGTTTGATTAAGAGTCCTTGTATCAAACATATCATGAGAAAACGATTTCACTTTCGCTCCAAGCGTAATTTGCCTGAATAAAGGTTTTGGATACAAGTTGTAATTAAACTCTGCAAAGCCGGTTGGCGTTAATGTATTAAAGGCAAAGAAAGGAGCAATTTGATATTCAAATTTTTTCTGATAAAGTGAGAAATTATGAAAGGCTATCCCAAGCATTGGTCCATTATAAAAGTTTGCTCCAACAATTGGTAAATAATTCAATTGGTTCTTCATTGGATCTTCAAGCTTGGTTAAAAAATTAACCTGAAGTGGTTTGGATTTTTTAAATAAACCTTCTGTACGTATAAAATTGTTTTTACGATTAATATCCGGCATGCGTTCCATGCCATCTATTTTAAAATAATCTATATCTGCCGCGGGGAAGCCAACTGTTCTTGTTCCGGTAAATCCGTTAAACCATACTACTCCTACAGGTTTACCATTTTTAAATCCATATACATTTATTGGGGTGGCAGAGGTAGTTTTATTTTTTATTTTAAGTGAATAGCTCCCATCCTCGTTTCTTCTCACATGTTTCATCTTATAATCTATCTTATCATCAGAGTTCATAAGATGTTGTGTGAACCAATTCAGATCTATTCCACTGAAATAACTTAATGTTTTGGCCAGATCGGTTGGAGTAGGATGTTTGAATTTAAACTGTTCGAAATAAAACTGCATGGCTTTATCAAGAGCTTCTTCGCCCATATAATCCATCAGGTAATCAAATACTATTGCGGTTTTGGCATAAACAATTGAGCCATAATTAATGGAAGTAAAATCCTGTGAATGCGTATTGATTGGTTGATCGGTTCTGGATTTTGCTGAATAAAAATAAGCTGCTTCTTTTTCGCGCCAGTAAGGAATTTTATTAGCGCCAAATAACCTGAAGGTTGAATCTTTTCCCATAAACTCAATCAATTTACGTTGCGGATATTTAGCCCGCATGTAACGTAACTCGTAAAATGAATTTAACCCTTCATCCATTGCCGGATAATCCCTTTCGTTACTTCCTAATATTCCATAGAACCAGTTATGACCAACCTCGTGCGCAATTGTTATGTCCAGATCAAAAGCATTGCTCATATCACCAATTACAGTGATGTTTGGATATTCCATTCCGCCGCCCGCCATAATTGTTCCGTCAACGGCAGTAACATGGTTATAAGGATAATCTCCGTTCAGATATGAATAAAAAATAGTCGATTCGTTTACATAGACAACCGCGTCTTTCCAAAGTTCAAAATTTTTATTTGTGAAAAATACCCATGTGTCAATTGTACGATGATTACCCGGAAGTTGAATCTGATCGTGAATAACGTTAAACCGTTTATCTGCAAACCATGCAAAGTCATGCACACGAAATTGTTTAAAGCGAATGGTTTTTAATTCTTTTGATGATTCGGGAAAAGCCATATCGTTTTCGCGGTAATCCTTATTATCCATTCGGGTTAATGTTTCGCCTACTTTGTTATTTAAGAAATCTTCTTCTTCCGCGGCATTAATTCTGTCGCCGGTAGCTGATAATAAATAATTTTTTGGAAGGGTAATGCTTACATCAAAACTTCCGAACTCACTGTAAAATTCGCCCTGATCAAGATATGGCATAGGGTGCCAGCCAGCATTATCATACACAGCAGGTTTCGGGTACCATTGTGTAATAAAGTAGGCCTGGCCTGTATGTCCTAAACGGGAAAATTTAGCGTCAGGAATTTTTACAAAGAACGGAGTTGTGATTTTAATTGTGTCAAGTGAGCGTAAAGTTTCATTTAAAATCAGCTTGCAGATGTCGGGATTCTCTTTATCGTATTCCCATTTAACTAATTTGTCGTTTACTTTGAAATCGAGGCTATCAATAAATCCGCGTTCTTCTTTCTTTGAAAAATAAAATTCGGTACGGTTATGTTCCAGTAATTGCTTGGCAAGCGCGGTAGAATTATCCTTATATGCATTTGGCCATAAATGAAAATAAATATAATCAAGCCCTTTATCTGAGTTATTGATGTATTGAATTTCTTCAAAGGCCGAAAGGGTGTGCTCTTTATCATTTAAAGAAACATTGATCTTATAATTTACTTCCTGCTGAAAATAAGTTTGCTGACACCATAAAGGGTTAAAAGCAAAAAGCGCTATGCATAAAGCAAAGCGCCATTTAAAGGTATCGGAAGTAAAGAACATTATTTTAAGATCTCCTCAAGTTTTTTATCAAGTTCAGCACCGCGTAATCCTTTTGCAATAATTTTCCCTTCTTTATCAAGAAGTACAGTGTAAGGAATTCCCTGAATACTGTAAAGCGGCACTACTTCACTTTGCCAATATTTAAGGTCGCTTACCTGTGGCCATGTAATGCCGTCTTTTTTAATTGCTTCTACCCAGCGGTCTTTATCCTGGTCTAACGACACGCCATAAATTTCAAATCCTTTATCCTTGTACTTGTTATATGCTTTAACAACGTTAGGCATTTCCTTACGGCAAGGGCCACACCAGCTTGCCCAGAAATCAATAAGTACAACCTTTCCTCTTAATGAGGATAACGCTATCTCTTTTCCTTCCGGTGATGGAAGATTAATTTCAGGCGCTTCCATTCCACTTGTAGTTGCAAGCATTTTACTAACTACATCGTGATAAGTTCTTACGGTTTTATCATTAGGATATTTTTTAGATAAACCAGCGTCAAGCGCCTTGTAAAGATCGCCATATTTTTCAGGATCCATTCCCTGAATGGCCATTATTGAAGAATACATAGATGTATTTTCTTTTATTTTTGCGGCCATTTGATTATTGAACTTATCCATGATGGCTTCATACGGACCCTGGAATACATTGCTTAAAGAGTCCATTCTTAACGAATCCATCTTAAGTGTTTGCATTATTGTTTGGAAAGCCATGTTGAGCGAATCCAGTTGAGTTTTATTCTTTTTGGAGATTTCGTTATACTCAATAAATAATTTTGACTCAGGAGAGCCTTCTACTTTATAAGAGTTGCCAAGATCTTTGATGCTTCCCGTAACTGTTACTTTATCAGCGCTGTCAAGTACAAGCATTGCAAAATTTTGTGCATTGGTTTTAATTCTGTAAAAACCAATTTTAGGCGAATAATTTTTGAATTCAAAATTTCCATCGGCATCAACAGAAGTACTGTCTACCAGTATTGGCTGAGGGCTGGTGAGTTTTTCAAGATAAATGGTTTCGCCATTGCTATCACCGAATTTACCTTTTAATTCAAAAGAACCTTCTTTATCATTCTTACAGGCGCTGAATACAGCGAAAGAGGAGAGTACAAGGATTAATTTACGCATGTTTTATTTTTCTAGTGTTTCTTTAACTAACTGATTTAATAATTTCGGATCGGCCTTGCCTTTACTAAGTTTCATTACTTCGCCAACAAACATGCCAAGTAATCCTACCTTTCCGTTTTTGTACTCGGTAACTTTTTCAGGATATTTTGTCAGAGCTTGTTTTACAAGTTCTTGCAATTCGTTACTGTTGCTGTTTTGCAGGAGGTCTAATTCTTTTGCGAGCTGTTCGGCTTTTTTATCCGGAGATTCAACAAGTGCAGGGAACAGGCGTTGTGAGGCGGCTGAATTACTTACTGCTCCGCTATCGATCAGAGCAATGATCTCAGCAATTTTTTGTGGAGCAAGTGTAAATTCAATAATGGTTAATGCCCGTTCGTTAAGATAAGATTTAATTGGCCCCATTACCCAGTTGGCGGCACTCTTGTGATTTGACGTGTGTTTTACAAGCTCGTTGTAAAATGCGGCAACTTCTTTTAATTCTATTAGCTGATGCGCATCGTAGTCACTTAGTTTATATTCTTTGGTGTAAAGTGTAAACAGTTGATCAGGTAAAACCGGAAGTTTCGATTTTACTTCATTGATATATTCCTGAGTAACGAATACCGGTTGAAGATCGGGTTCAGGGAAGTAGCGGTAATCGTTGGCGCTTTCCTTACTACGCAAAGAGAATGTAGTTCCGTTTACAGCATCGAAACTGCGAGTTTCAACTGCAATTGGTTTACTTTCTTCAATTAAATCAATTTGTCTTTTTATTTCAAAATCAATAGCGCGTTGCACATTGCGGAAGGAGTTCATATTCTTAACCTCCACTTTCTTACCGAATTCTTTCGCTCCTTTAATTCTCACTGAAATGTTTGCATCGCAACGAAGTGAACCTTCCTCCATATTACCATCGCAAATATCCAGGTAACGTACTAGCTTTCTAACTTCTGTAAGATACGCGTAAGCCTCTTCACCAGTGCGGATGTCAGGCTCTGTTACAATTTCAAGTAGCGGCGTTCCGGCACGGTTAAGGTCTACCAGCGTTTCAAAAGGATCGATATCATGCAAGCTTTTACCCGCATCTTCTTCCATGTGAATGCGAGTAAGATTTACTTTTTTCTCACCGCCTTCTTTAAGTTTTGCAATGATATATCCACCATTACAAATAGGGGTTTTATCCTGTGTAATCTGATAACCTTTTGGAAGATCGGCATAAAAATAGTTCTTACGCGCGAATTGGTTTTCCTCGCGGATATTGGCATTCACAGCAATGCCCAGTTTCACCGCGAATTCAATAGCGCGTTTGTTAACCACTGGTAAAGTACCCGGATGACCAAGAGTTACAACACTCACATTCGTATTTGGCATAGCACCATATTCTGCAATATCACTGCTGTACATTTTTGTTTTTGTAAGCAATTGCACGTGGCACTCTAATCCAATTACCGCTTCGTATTTATCGTAAACGCTCATTAAGAGTTCTTGTTTAAATCTGATTAAGCAATTCCTGCACCATGGCAGGCTTTATATTTTTTACCGCTTCCGCAAGGACAAGGATCGTTTCTTCCGATTTTTTGCTCAACTCGGATGGGCTGAATCTTTGGCTTTTGCGGTTGTTGCTGCGCGTTCTGTTCTTCCACAACATTCTCATTTCTGCTTTCAACCAGCTTTTCTTTCTTTTGAGCAGGCTGTTCCTGCGTAAAGCGCGCCTGTTGCTGCGGCTGACCATTTTCACGTGGTAAGGTACCTTTCATTAAGAATGAAATAACATCCTTATTAGTACGAATGATCATGTCCTTGAATAAATTAAACGATTCAAGTTTATAAATCACTAAAGGATCTTTCTGTTCGAGAGCGGCGTTCTGTACAGCTTGTTTTAAATCATCCAGCTCACGTAAATGCTCTTTCCACGCATCATCAATCATTGCAAGCACTACGCCTTTTTCAAAGCTTAATACCAGCTCACGGCCTTTGGTTTCGTATGCCTTTTTAAGATTAGCCATTACCTGCACAGCGCGAAGCCCATCGGTAAACGGCGTTACAATGTTTTCAAACGTGTTGTTAGGATTTGTATAAACCTCTTTAACAACTGGGAAAGCCATTTCCATTACCATCAAGGTTTTTTCATGATAATGTTTCTGAGCTGCGTTAAACAAATTTTCAATCAAATCTTCTTCTTTTGAAGAAGTAAATTGCTTTTCATCAACAGGACTTTCAATTCCAAAGATGCGGATGCACTCCAGGTTAAATGTTTCAAAGTCGCCTGAGTCTTTGTATTCTTCCACCATGCTTGTAGAAACTTCATACATCATGTTGGCAATATCAATTCCTAACTTATCTCCATATAAAGCGTTTCTGCGGCGTTTGTAAATAACGTCACGCTGAGCATTCATTACGTCATCATATTCGATCAAACGCTTACGTGTACCAAAGTGGTTTTCTTCTACTTTCTTTTGTGCGCGTTCGATGGATTTGGTGATCATGCTGTGCTGAATCACTTCACCTTCTTTAAGTCCCATGCGGTCCATTAAAGAAGCAATACGCTCACTACCGAATAAACGCATGAGGTTATCTTCAAGCGAAACGAAGAACTGGGAAGAACCCGGGTCTCCCTGACGACCGGCACGACCACGTAACTGTCTGTCAACGCGTCGGCTTTCATGACGCTCTGTACCAATAATGGCGAGACCACCAGCTTCTTTAACTCCAGGGCCAAGTTTAATATCTGTACCGCGACCAGCCATGTTGGTGGCAATGGTTACGGTTCCTGCTTTACCAGCTTCAGCTACAATCTCCGCTTCTTTGGCGTGTAATTTGGCATTTAATACGTTGTGCTTAATACCGCGAAGCTTAAGCATGCGGCTTAATAATTCAGAGATGTCTACTGTTGTAGTACCAATTAATACAGGTCTTCCGGCAGCAACAAGTTTTACAACTTCATCAATAACCGCGTTATATTTTTCGCGTTTTGTTTTGTAAACAAGATCCTGCTCGTCTTTACGTGTTACAGGTCTGTTGGTTGGAATTTCCACCACATCCAGTTTATAGATGTCCCAGAATTCCTGAGCTTCAGTAGTAGCTGTACCGGTCATACCTGCCAGTTTGCTATACATGCGGAAGTAGTTCTGTAATGTAATTGTAGCGTATGTTTGAGTTGCGGCTTCGATCTTTACATTTTCTTTTGCCTCAATCGCCTGATGTAAGCCATCGCTGTAACGGCGGCCCTCCATGATACGTCCGGTTTGTTCGTCAACAATCTTAACCTGGCCGTCATCAATAACATATTCCTGATCTTTTTCAAAAACCGTGTAAGCTTTTAATAACTGGTTTACGGTGTGAATACGTTCGCTTTTCACACTGAACTCACGCATCACTTCTTCTTTAGCAACTGTTTTTTCTTTAGGATCGGTTATCTTTTTTTCTATTTCCGCAACTTCTTCACCAACGTTAGGAATTACGAAGAACTTCGGGTCATCAGAATTTCCGGTTAAGAAATCAATTCCTTTTTCAGTTAATTCAACGTGATTGTTTTTTTCGTCAATTGTAAAATAAAGTTCAACATCTATTTTGTGCATTTCCTTGTTCTGGTCCTGCATGTAATAGTTTTCTGTTTTTTGCAATAAAGCCCTTACGCCCTGTTCACTTAGATACTTAATAAGAGCTGAGTTTTTTGGAAGACCGCGGTAGGCCCTTAATAACGGGATACCCGCTTCTTTATCTTTTCCTTCTGCGAATAATTTCTTAGCATCAGTAATACACATCTGGATGTATTGCCTTTGCGCGTTAACAATCTTTTCAACGCGAGGCTTGTACTCCATGAACTCATGCTTGTCGCCCTGTGGTGTTGGACCGCTGATGATCAAAGGAGTTCTTGCATCATCAATTAAAACGGAGTCAACCTCGTCAACTATAGCGAAGTTATGTTTACGCTGTACCAGGTCTTCAGTACTGCGTGCCATGTTATCACGCAGGTAATCAAAACCAAATTCATTGTTTGTTCCGTAGGTAATATCACAGTTATAAGCGAGGCGGCGTTCTTCTGTGTTAGGCTCATGTTTATCGATGCAATCAACACTTAAGCCGTGGAAATAAAAGAGGGGGGCATTCCATTCGCTATCACGTTTTGCAAGATAGTTGTTAACGGTTACCAGGTGCACACCGCGGCCCGTTAGTGCGTTTAAGAATACCGGAAGAGTTGACACGAGTGTTTTTCCTTCACCGGTTGCCATCTCCGAGATTTTACCCTGGTGAAGCACCATACCACCAATTAACTGTACGTTGTAGTGTACCATGTTCCAGGTGATTTCATTTCCTGCGGCAAGCCATGAATTTTTGTAAATGGCTTTATCTCCACGGATTTCAATATTTTTATGTTTTGAAGCTAACTGTTTGTCAAATTCGTTGGCCGTTACTTCTAGTTCGGTACTGTTTGTAAAGCGGTTGGCAGTTTCTTTAAGTATAGCAAATGCTTCGTGTAATAAACCATCCAAAACTCCTTCAAGTTGTTTGGTAATATCTTTTTCGATATCATCAATTTGCTTGTAAAGATCTTCTTTGGTATTTACGTCCATATCAGGCTGCGAATCAATCTGAGCCTTAATGGTATCGATCTGGTCGTGTTGTGGTTTTATAGCTTCGCGGATCTTGCTTTTTAAAGCAGCCGATTTAGCGCGTAATTCATCGTTAGAAACCGACTTTAAGGAATTGAAGATGTTGTTTATTTCTTCAACCCTGTATTCAAGGTTTTTAATATCTTTCTCACTTTTGGTTCCTAACAGTTTTTTAAGAAAATCGAACATAGGGTATTAAAATTATAAGCCAATAAAGGTAACAAAATTTAAGCCAAGGAACAATTAAGAAAAAAGACTGTCGCAAAGTCTGCTTTACTCTGTAAAATCTGTTTTTAAATGACAGATTGCTGGTTTTTGGGACAGGATTAACAATATTTGATTTTTGTTTTTACGCGTATTTTGTCTTGATACATAAACTGCCAAAATTTATGACGACGGTATAGGTATGAAATAAAAAAGCGCAGGATTTTAACCTGCGCCTTCAATTTGTTTTAAGAAAATATTAAGCAGATGCTTTTTGGCCTTTTAATACGGCAGCCATTGTTTTGCCAATTTCGGCAGGGCTTTCGCAAACAAAGATTCCGCATTCGCGCATAATCTGCATTTTAGCTTGTGCTGTATCTTCAGCGCCACCAACAATAGCTCCGGCATGACCCATTGTACGGCCTTTAGGAGCTGTTTGACCAGCAATAAATCCTACTACAGGTTTTTTATTTCCGTTAGCCTTGATCCAGCGTGCAGCTTCAGCTTCGTAGCTTCCACCAATCTCACCAATCATAACAATAGCTTCGGTTTCAGGATCGTTCATTAATAATTCAACAGCGTCCTTTGTTGGAGTACCAATGATAGGGTCTCCTCCGATACCAATAGCAGTGGTAACTCCCAGGCCTGCTTTTGCAATCTGGTCAGCAGCTTCGTAAGTTAAAGTACCGCTCTTGCTCACAATTCCAATTTTCCCTTTTTTGAAAACGAAACCAGGCATGATACCTACTTTTGCTTCACCGGCAGTAATAACGCCAGGGCAGTTAGGGCCAATTAAGCGGCAATTCTTTCCTTTTAAATATTCTTTCGCGTAGATCATGTCCTTGACAGGAATGCCTTCGGTAATACAAACAATAACTTTAATGCCTGCATCAGCGGCTTCCATAATTGCATCGGCCGCAAATGGTGCAGGAACGAAGATGATTGACACGTCAGCTCCTGTGGTTTTAACAGCGTCAGAAACTGTATTAAATACAGGACGATCCAAATGCGTAGTTCCGCCTTTACCCGGGGTTACACCACCAACCACATTAGTTCCATATTCAATCATTTGCGTAGCGTGAAAAGTTCCTTCTCCGCCGGTAAAACCTTGTACTATTACTTTCGAGTTTTTGTTTACTAATACTGACATATTCAAAAAATTTGCGTTACGAATATAAACACTTATTTGTATTTAAACAATTAGTGTTTCCACCGCTTTTTAAACCTATCTTTGCCGCCAATAGCAGCATTTTGAAGCCTTTTATCGAATTATATACCGACGGAGCAGCCAGCGGAAACCCAGGACCAGGAGGTTTTGGCACGGTGCTTAAGTATGGGAAATTCAGAAAGGAAATATATGCGGGCTTCAGAAAAACTACCAATAACAGGATGGAGCTCCTTGCCGTAATTATTGGTTTAGAAAGCATTACGAATAAAGACCTGGATGTAAATATATACTCCGATAGTAAATATGTTGTGGACGCAATTAACCTGAAATGGATTTATGGGTGGCAGAAAAAAGGCTTTGAAACCAAAGCTAATCCCGATCTCTGGCAACGCTTCATAAGGGTTTATAACCCCTTGAAACATAAGTTCTTTTGGGTAAAGGGGCACGCTTCTAACGTCGAAAACAACCGTTGCGACGAGCTTGCTGTTGCGGCGAGTAAAATGCCAAACCTGCTTATTGATGTTGGGTACGAGGAGAGAGCAAAGAAATAGTTTTTAGTTATTAGTGTTTGGTTTTTAATAGTGTTCATAATCTAAATTCTCCTAAAGTATTCATACGTGAATTTCGGAGTTTTCTTTTCCTTTTCTATCCTCTCTTAAAGCGGTTCTTCTCCTCGTTATCTTTTTTCGTTTGCTTTTGTTGAACTTTTATTTTTCCGAAAGAATAATTCAGTTCAAGAAATACCCGACGGGAATCCCACTTGTGCACTGCGCCTGACTTCTGGTCAGCGTATTCAATGTAATTTCTTGAGTTTTGTTTGTAAAATAAATCCCAAACGCCAAAAGCGATTGATAATTTGTCATTTAAAGCTTTCTGACGAATTCCAATATTAATGGAACTTCTTGATTTGTTGTGATAAACGCCTTCAAGCCATGGCGTGGCAAACCAAGCGTTAAATTCGAGCTTGGTAGACTTAGTTACAGAAAACTGCTGGAATGTGCCAAACACATTACAAAAGGCTTCGGCTGAATAAGCATCTTTTCCAACGTTTCCGTGATAGAAAAAGTAATAACTGTTGGTATTAAATGACAGGTTCCACCATTTATAAATTTGTTTTTGCCAGAACATTGAATAGGAAATTGTCTCTGTCTTGTCAAGGTTTCCATTGTAAAAAATGATTTCCTTGCTGTTTTTATTTTCAACATTATAACCGAGGAAATAATTATCGGTTAAAGTATATTCAAGCGTATTTGAGAAAAATCCTCTGTAAGTATAAACAAATTGAAAGTTGTGATTATACATTGGTAACAGGTTGGGATTGCCCTGCACTGCGGTTAATATACTTCTGAAAGATTTGTATGGATTAAAATTGTTGTAATCAGGCCGGTTAATTCTTCGATTATAAGTTAATTGAAATTGATGGGTGTCTGACTTGCTGTAATTAATTGAAATCACCGGAAACAGATTAAAATAGTTGCGGTTATATTTAACAGAGCTGGAGATGTTTTCTGCATTTAAAGTTGTATTCTCTCCACGCACCCCCAATTGAAAACTGAATTTTTTTAACTGAATATTCATATTTGCATAGGCTGCCAATATCTGTTCTTTATATAAAAAACGGTTTGTGAAGTTTGTGTCGAGCAAATACACCCCACTCGCAGGATCACGGTTTTCAAACACAAAATCGCTGAGCATTTCCTGATACGAGCCTTTAGCGCCTGTTTCTAGGAAAATGTTTTTATTGAGTTTCTTTTCAAAATCGAGTTTAGACGAAAGTAACCCGAAATTTAATTCATTTGTACTCCTGAATATTTTAACCGGTTGAATGTCGTTAAATTCATTATTCAGGTAGTGATTTGTGTATTCTGCTTCAAAATGATTAGGGTAGTAACTATAGTAGACAAAATAGTTAAGCTTTGCGCCCAGGGTATCAAACAAATGTTCGTAGTTAAAGGTATAATCCTGCATATACCATGAATTTGGTTTATCGAAATCAAATCGGAGATTACTGTATCCAAGGTTATTGTTACTTATGCTTGTTGTTGCAGTTCTTGTAATCAACTGTTGGCCTGGTCTTCCCTCAATCCGGAAAGAAACAGTATTACGTTTGTTAAGATTCCAATCGGCACCAAGGAAGTAAGACGCGTATCTGGTACTAGTTTTTTCCACGTATAACTGATCAAGAATTGTGGTTCCTGCGGTATCTGTAACTTCACGGTGCCAGTTATTAGTTGCTCTGTAATCTGAGTAATCTCCGTTAAACGAACTGAATACGCTGAAGTTTTTGCCTTTATAGTTTAAACTTAGCTGAGCAAAATTATTACTGTAGAATCCCTGCGAAAAAGCATAAAGCGCGCTGCCACTGAAACCAGTGATTTTAACTTTTTTAGTTTTTATGTTAATCAATCCTCCGCTTCCTGCAGCATCATATTTTACCGGAGGGTTATTAATAATTTCAATTTGTTCTACTGAAGAAGCATTAATGCTTTTAAGTAAGCTAGTAAGTTGAGACCCTGCCAATTGCTGAAGTTTATCATCAATTAAAAAACGTACTCCGCCTTTACCCCTCAGGGTAATATTATCGCCGTCAACCATAACACCCGGTAACTGCATCAGCATGTCGTAAACACTTTTGCCAGCGGCGGTAGGACTTGCATCCACATTTATAATAATATTTCCATTTTTAAATTCAATAGCTTTCTTCAATGTTGTAACTGAAACTTCATTTAGGTTAACGCCATCAGGTTCAAGTGTAAGACTGTCTAAATTTAAACTGGTTAAAGAATCATGAGTAAAGTGTTTTGAATAAAATGATTTGAAACCGGCCGCAGTGATCTTAAGAAAGTACACACCATTTTTAATTTCGTTAAATATAAATGCTCCTTTCTCATCACATACAGTTGAGGTTTGAAGTGAACTGTCGGCGGCATTTAGTAAGCCGGCAGCGGCAAACGGCACAATCTGTTTTTGATTATCGCATATTTTTCCTTCAATACTTTTTTGCGCGGAAGAAGGTGAAATAAAAAACAACAATGATGCTAAATAAAAAAGCGCCTGATAATATTTTGTATTAAACATGATTAGGGAAAATTTTAGTTTGGGAGGGGGCGTTATATAAAATTATAAAAATTGATGAATAAGCCTGGTCATCTTATCAATTAAATTAACAAATAATAACGATTAAAGAAGAGTAATGATTAGTACCCTTTGGATCTCCAAAGGAATACCAAACCTTCAGTACCGAAGATGCTTCTCAGGATTATTTATTCTATCCGTTCGCGGTAAAGGAATTTTTCCTGTGTGCTTTCGAAAGGACGGTAAACGTAATAAACGTAACCATCTTTGATTTTAATTTTATCCGCGCTCTGATGTTTTAATTTATAGGTCATTACTTCCTTTCCTGTTTGGTAATTGATCTGCTTCAGGTAATGATGCCCGTTTTTGCTAAAGAATGCATATACCTTATTCTGAAATTCATCAACATATAATTGCTTTTTCCATTCGCGCCAGTTCTTTGGATGATGATAATCTATCTTTACGCTATCAATAATTTTATTCCTCCTGTCGAAATGATAAATATGGTCGGTATAGTGATTGAAAATGCAAACAGTATCATTTAGTACGAACAAAGGAGCGTACAACGGTTCATAAAACATACTTTGTGTAAAACCACTCATTAATGCGGCAATTATGCGTTTATCGGTTTTATACTCTACAGCCAGTCTCCGGGCTTCCAGCTGGGCAGAAGGAGGAAGATAATAATATTCCATGTTATAAATCTTCATTAATTCAGGATTTGAAACAGTGGAAAGAACATGGTTAAGGGTGTCGTTTTTTCTCAGAAAATAATAATTGAATAAAGGAAATTTTTCCCACTGATCGCTGTGATAATAACTACCGTTTGCGGAATCAGAAATAGGTTTAAGGTATTTACTGAAATCGTTGCGGTTAATTGGCATTATGATAAATTCTTTGTTAATTAAATCAAGTCTGAAAATTGTATCTGAACAGATGAGGTCGGTATAACCTTCGTAATCATGGAAAAAGCCATTAGCGGTACCCGCATCTTTAGGCAAAGGAAGAGAGCAGATAATGTTGCCATTGTAATCCGAACAACGGATCTGCGCTTTATTCAAAGATTTCTCGCTTGTAAGGAGTATCAGCTTGTCTTCATAGAAATCAAAATCATAAATGCTATAGTTTGGCTTTCCTACCAGTGTTTCTGGTTTATGACTTGCAAATACTGAAATGGTATCGAGTAAATTAGGTTTTTCTTTAAGCGTTATTGAAACGTTGATCGTATCCTTGCCGGAAGATCTTATCTCTTTAACGTATGGGTAAAAACTGAGGTGAGAGAAATGAAGTTTTATAAGTGATGTTCTTGTGAGTTTAATTTCAAAGTAACCGTTCTTGTTTGTGATTGTTCCGTTAGCGCTTCCAGAGTTTTTAATTGCAACGTTTTCAAGAGGAAGATTCGTGTTTTCTTTTGTTACCTTACCTTTGATGAAAACCAAATCATTCTGGCTGAAGTATAAAGCAGGGACAAAAAGAAGAATGCATATTTTGAAAAGTTTCATAGGATTCTTTTATATAAAGACGGGTTAGGAGTAAAATTCCATAAAAATTTGTTTAACCCTGATCTAACGGAGCACTTATTCTTGTTTTCTGGTTTCACCGTTTCAGCTTTCATTTTTGGTCACCGCGCGAATCCGCATTTAACGCTTACTCGAAATAAAAGCGGGTTACGAATTCCATATCTCCCAACTTTTTTCGGCCTGGAGTTTCAGCATGCTGAGACCATTCATTGTAACTGCTCCGTTTTCTTTTGCTTTTTTCAGAAATAAAGTTTCTTCAGGATTATAAATAAGATCGTAACATAGATGTCCTGATGTTAAATACTCGTAAGGCAAAGGAGGGCATTCATTAATATGAGGTGACATTCCGAGTGGTGTTGTGTTTACAATCAGCTTAAACGCGTTTAATACATGCTCGTTGATTTCATCATATTTGAAATAATTTGAACCTTTTTTTTCGGATGTTGTTACAAAATAAATTTCAACTCCAACAGATTTCAACGCGTAAGCCACGGCTTTGCTGCTGCCTCCTGTGCCAAGTACCAGAGCACGCTGGTGTTGTGGCTCAAGAAACGGTTTTATGCTTTGTTTGAAGCCATAAAAATCGGTATTGTAACCTTTAAGTTTATGATCCGAAATTTTGATACAGTTTACCGCGCCAATAGCTTTTGCATCCTGATCCAGCTCATCGAGATAAGAAATAACCTGTTGCTTATAAGGAATTGTAACGTTTAATCCTTTTAAATCTTTTGTATTTTTAACCAGATTGGGAAAATCTTCAATAGAGCTTAATTCGAAATTTTCGTAATAATACTCTGCCAACTGAAGTTGCTTAAATTTATTTGTAAAGTATTCCCTCGAGAAGGAGTGAGAAAGGGTTTTTCCAATAAGTCCGAAAATATTTTTCATTGTAGTTGATAACCCTGTGAGTGAATAAATGTTGTTTTCCCTGCATTAAGATCAATTCCTAAACTTTTGTGAAGCGCTGAGCTGTGATAAAATACAATTTGCGATGGGTTATAATGAAAGCGGAGCAAAAGATTGCTTCCGGAAAAATCCTGTGTGAAAAATTTCAAAGCTGTGTCTTTATTCTGCCAGATGGTTTTTCCTTCCGCGTTAATTTTTTCAATAACAAGTTGTGCTTCTTTAGAAAAGTCGGACATATAGGCCATTATAATAAAGTCAGGATTACTTATGAGGCGTTGCGGACAAGGATAAACTCCGTTTCCAAGTTTTTTTAAAGAATGAAAGTATCTTTCATAATAACGGTCATTATTCAGATATCCCTGAAGATAGATGTCGGATATAACGGCATTCTCATTCGGTGATTCCCTTTTAGTAATAAGATAAAGTTCACTTTTTGGTCCTTTTGAAAAATAGAAATTCGGACGTGTAATTGTATCCGTTCTATAGGAGTTGTCGGCTTCCTTGCTTGTGCGAAGTAAATGTTTAAGCGGATAATAGTGATATTCATCTCCCATTTTTGTTGTTATAACAAACTCCGCGTTATATACTTTTGAATCTACTTTTGCTATTCCGTCTTTAAGCTCAGGATATTTTTTTTCGAAATAAGAATTGGAAAGAATCTGTTTTCCGGAATACAGGTCAAAGGCCTTTAAACCTCCATCCTCACTTCCATTAAAAAGTGTATCGTTCACCTGAAGGAAGTCGTAACCAATTCGTTTATTAAAATTGAAATTATCTTTCAAGGTTGTTGTTTGCTCAAACTGTGTTTCACTTATTAAGTGATTTTTTACAGGATCAATAATTCTTAAAAAATGTCTTGAACTGTCAAGCGGAGAGCGTGACTGGTCAAGCAACTCCCAAACAACAGGCCCCTTGCTGCCAGTGAATGAAAAATATCTGTTTACAGAAGGAGTTTGCCATTCGCCAAAAGAATTAGGTTTATACGAGCTGTGTTTTATACTTATATAAACTGCCGCTCCAATTCCTATAATTAAAATCGTAAGGCTCATTGAAACAATTCTTGCAATTTTTTTTGCCTGACCCGGATTGGCAAGTTCCTCCATGTCTGCAATTTCCTTTAAAGAAATTGGCGCGTTGCTTAACCGGAAAGTGGTTTGGCAGTAATTGCACTTGTAAACATTTTCACTAACCTTAAAAACGCTTGTAGCTCCGCAGGAACTGCATTGTATTTTTTGGTGTGTACCCACTATTTTTTGAATTTGCTTTTAAGGGCTGCTAAAGCGCTGTTCATGTCATTAGGATCGTAATTATCTTCTTTTGCCGTTGCTTTTGGTTTTTGTCCAGGAATCTTTTGGCTTTTAATTCCTTCTCCTTTCATGCTTAAAGCAATACGTTTGCGCTTTACATCAACTTCGGTAACATTAACCCAAACTTTTTGTCCAACCTTTACCACTTTATTCGGATCATCCACAAAATCATCTGCCAGCTGCGAAATGTGTACGAGGCCATCCTGATGAACCCCAACATCAACAAAAGCCCCGAAATTAGTCACATTAGTTACAATTCCTGGTAAACGCATGCCTTCGCGAAGATCGCTGATTTCATGAACGTTCTCATCAAAGCTGAAAATTTCGAAAGCCTTGCGAGGGTCACGGCCTGGTTTTTCAAGCTCGTTCATAATGTCTTTAAGTGTAAGCAGACCAACTTTTTCAGTAACGTAATTGTTGAGCTGAATTTTTTTGCGAAGCTCCTTGTCATTCATTAAATCATCAATGCTTACACCAAGATCGGAAGCCATTTTTTCTACTATATGATAACTTTCCGGGTGAACCGCGCTTTTATCAAGGGGATGATTGCCGTTGCGGATGCGTAAAAAACCTGCAGCCTGTTCGAAAACTTTTTCGCCCATTCGGGGAACTTCAAACAAATCTTTTCTTGAACGGAAAGGTCCCTTCTGATTTCTGAACTCCACAATGTTTTGTGCAAGAGTAGGGCCAATGCCAGAAACATATGATAGCAATTGCTTGGACGCGGTGTTTAATTCAACGCCTACACCATTAACACAACTCGCTACAACTTCGTCCAATTTGTTTTTTAATAGTGTTTGGTCCACATCGTGTTGATACTGTCCAACGCCAATTGATTTCGGATCTATTTTTACAAGCTCGGCAAGAGGATCGGCAAGCCTGCGCCCGATTGAAATTGCCCCGCGAACTGTAACATCATATTCAGGAAACTCTTCTCGCGCTACATCAGAAGCTGAATATACAGAAGCTCCGGCTTCACTTACAACAATCACCGGAATTTCTTTCGGTAAAATATCAATGTTACGAATAAATTGTTCGGTTTCACGAGAAGCTGTTCCGTTACCAATAGCAATGGCTTCAAGGTTATGTTTTTGTAAAAACGCAAGCACTATCATTTCTGCTTCCACACGTTTACGCTGAGGTTCGTGAGGATATATTACGGTTTCTTCGAGAAGTTTACCCTGTTTATTCAAAGCCACAACTTTACATCCTGTGCGGAATCCCGGGTCAATGGCAAGAATGGATTTTTGTCCTAATGGTGAAGAAAGAAGTAGCTCGCGAAGATTATCGGCAAAAACAGTTACCGCTTTTTCATCAGCTTGCTGTTTGGTTAACACGCGCATTTCAGCCTCAATTCCAGGTGCAAGAAGGCGCTTGTATCCATCGCGGATAGCCTCCTTAATTTGTTCGGCCGCATCTCCGCGCGAAGTGATCATGCGTTTTTCAATAGCGGCAATAGCTTCTTCTTCATCAATTGTTATGTCAATAATAAGTACGTCTTCTTTTTCACCACGGCGCATGGCCAGCATGCGATGGCTTGGACAGCTCATCAGAGGTTCTTCCCATTCAAAATAATCTTCAAACTTTTCGCCTTCCTCTTCTTTACCTTTTATGACTTTGCTTTTTATTTTAGCCGTGCGTTTAAATTGTTCACGGACGGTGTCACGCACAACGGCGTCTTCACTCATTATTTCAGCGATGATATCACGCGCCCCCTGTAAGGCTTCCAGAACTGATTTTACTTCTTTTTCTTCTGAAATAAATTTTTCTGCTTCGTCAAAAACAGCGTTGTTTTTCTGCTCAAGAATAAATTGAGCTAAAGGCTCTAAACCTTTTTCCCTTGCTATGGTTGCTTTGGTACGACGTTTTGGTTTATATGGAAGGTAAAGGTCTTCAAGCTTTGATAAAGTTTCAGCAGATAGAATTTTATCTTTTAATTCTTCAGTTAATTTGCCTTGCCCTTCAATTGATTTCAAAATACTTTCCCGGCGTTGTTCGAGTTGGCGCAAGCGTTCTATCTCATCCCGTATCTGCATGATCTGCACTTCATCCAGTCCGCCGGTAACTTCTTTACGGTAACGTGAAATAAAAGGAACAGTTCCTCCTTCATCCAATAATCTAACAGTAGCGGTAACGTTTTTTGAATCAATGTTCAACAGGTCCGCGATTTTAAAATGTAATCTTGCTTCGCTCATAGTCTATAAAAATCAGATAGTAAGTTACTGAGGTTTTAAAAAAATCAGAAACGTAGTTTTCAAGAATAGTCAACAATGCGCTTCAATTACATTCTGCGGATTTCTGGAAAGTGAAATAGTTTAGAGGGTACAGATAAGAGAAAAACTCGCGCAAATTTGTGTAGCGCTGTCAGAAATAATTAATTAAAATAACTCTTGCCGCCATTCACAATTCCTATAACTTTTCCTTTTAAAGGTTTGTTAAAGAAGGGCGAGTTTTTTGAACGTGAATTATTTGTTTTTTCAGTAAGTGTTGTTTGGGAAGCTGTAGAAAAGATTGTAAGGTTTGCTTCATTTCCTTCTGCAATTACCGGTATTTCTAATCCAAGAATTTGGCGTGTATCATTGCTAAAACATTTTACAATTACATCAATGTTATCTTCGCCAAGGGCTTCTACGGCACAACTGAACGCTGTTTGCAAATTAATGGCACCAACATCGGCCAGGTCAAATTCCAATTCTTTGCTTTCGGGGTCCTGTGGTAAATGATCGCTTACAATAACGTTAACGATGCCGTTTTCAACCGCGTTGCGAAGCGCCTGAACATCTTTTTTACTGCGTAATGGAGGATTTAATTTATAATTAGTGTCAAAATCTTTTAACGCCGAATCATCCAAAAGTAAATTGATGCCTGCAACTCCCGCGGTAACACTTAATCCTGAAGCTTTGGCTTTTTTAATCAAATCAACACTTCCTTTTGTGCTAATGGTTGGTATATGCAAACGGCCTCCTGTATATTCCAGTATAGCCAGGTTTCTCTGTATCATCAGTTCTTCGGCAAGTGCAGGAATGCCCTTTAACCCAAGGCCTACCGCCGTTTCTCCCTCATTCATCTGACCCCCATGAGAAATGCTTTCATCATTACAATGCGTGATGATAAACGAATCAACATTGCCGGAATACTGAAGGGCGCGCATTACCATGCCAGCATCTTTGATAGCATGTTTATAATCACTGAAAGCAACAGCACCCGATTGTTTCATGTCGTACATTTCAGCAAGATCTTTTCCTTTTCCGTCAACAGTAATTGTGCCAATCGGAAAAACATCAACCACTTTATTTTTTGTTCTGTTAACAAGGTATTCAATTTGCCCTTTGTTATGCAGCGAAGGCTGGTTATAACTGTGTACACATACTCCGGTAAATCCTCCGGCCGCGGCACATTCCATTAATGAATCGATAGTTTCTTTATGTTCAAATCCCGGATCGCAGGAAACAGCCTGAAGATCGATCCACCCTGTTGAAACGCATAATCCTTCTCCTTCTATCACTTTTACGTTTCCTTTTGGCTGGATTGATTTCTTTACCTCACTTATTTTTCCAGCCTCTATTAAAATATCCATTACCTTATTGTTGTTAGGGTTTCTTTCTGAAATAATTCTGGCTTGTTTAATAAGGATATTCATGCTAAGTTATTTTAATAATCGGAGTAAAAGTATTTCAAGCAAAATAAAAGATAAAGCAAAAATTATAAATAATTTCCACAATTTTTTACCCTGCGATTCTTCCATGATACGGCTGGAGATATCTTCGCCGCTGTTATCAAGTACAGTAAAATTTTTAAAACCCTTTTGACTGATGATTGAGGAAAGTTCTTCTTCGCTATAACTATTGAGGTTAGATTCCTTTCGGGAGTAATTAAAAGCTAAAGGCAAAAGACGCGCATTGTTTCTGACTACTTCATAAAAACCCGGCAAGCTAATCTGGGAGCGGGTGTGCAATGATAAACTGTTGTTAACCGCCTGAATTTCGGGAATGATATCCGCTTTGTTATTAATTTCTTTTATATGCGGAGGCTGATCGCCAAAACCAGATTCGAATTTCAGATTCAAAACCGCATTGGTGTTAACTTCATAAAAAAGCTGGCTTGCTTTAAGACTGTTAAAGCACAAGCGGTAAATAGTAGGCACAAATAACGCGTGTTTGCTAATGTTTCCTGCAGAAGGGTTAAACGGAGCCGAAGATAGATAAACTGTTCCGCTATTAAATCTGTTAAACCCTAGTAGTGGGTCGCCATTCATTAATTGCAAAATGTTTTCAAAATCGCTTTTGTTGTTTTTTGCCAGCCTGAAGTGTTTGTTTACCAACGGAAGATTTATTCTGTCTTCCATTTTTTCAAATACACCGATGTAAAATTTATTAGAAACATCAATTTTTTCAGTCCTTAAACTTAGTGTGTCAAGGGTTGAAATTGAAGGCAAGCGAAAACTAGTTGATAGCTGGTTGTAGGAATTGATATCGCTGTTTTGTGAAGGAATGACGAGAATTGTCCCCCCCTGGTTCAGGAACTTTGTAATTTCCGATATAAGCCCCGAGCTGATTTCGGTAAGTTCATTCAGTATGATGACGTCGCTTGTTTTAAACGGACTAAAATCAAGCGATTGCTCATTTTGCACTGATAGTTTAAAAAGACTGTCGCTACGGAATAGTGATTCGAAATAATTTGGAGTTTTAAAATCCTTACCGTTGATGAGGGCAACTGAAATATTGATTTGAGAATTGAAAGCGAAAAATAATTCGTCATCAAAAGTGATAGGGTAGTCTTCAATTTTAACGGAGCCGAAATTAAAGCCGGCATCCCTGCATTCAAATGTAAACTGAACTTCTTGCTTGGAAAGCGGATCAATTGAAAAAGAAGCCAGGGCCAGTTGTTGCTTGTTAAGGAATAGTTTTGCAGAACCCGCGTTAATAGTTTCATCCCCTGCATTTACAACAATCGCGTGAAGTTTTTGAATAAAACCTTTTTGCTGCAGAGGCGTTTCGAACCAGCAGGTATCAATGTAAACATTATTTATTTTGTTAGCTTTTATAGGAACCAGTGTGGTGCCTATTGAAGTATCCGGATTTACACTTTCGAGATCAAATGTTGATTTCTGGCCGTCAGAGATCGCGTATATTTTTTTATTCTTAATTCCGGAATTATTAAGAAACTCGGTTTGTCTTTTTAATACGGACGAAAATAATTTTACGGCGGGGCTAATTTTAATTTCCTCAATGGCGTTGCTAATGTCTTCCTTAGTGTAAAAGCGTTGATGCTTTCCTTCAAAATCATTGGTTATGAGCTGAAATTTATCAGCATTTCCAAATGCTTTTACAATTTCTTCGGCACGCATTTTTGCAATGGATAAAAGTGGTCCTTGTTTTTGGACATTTTCCATGCTGAAAGAATTATCAATATATATGCTTACGGCGTTAGTCCCGGTATTTACTGGAGCGTTTTTATTTACCATCACCGGTTGCGCAAAAGCCAGAACCAAACAGGCAATGGCCAGGCAGCGGGCAATAAGAACCAGGATTTCCTTTAAGCGTGATTTGGATTTGCTTTCGTGTTGTAATTCTTTAAGGAAGCGAACGTTGGTGAAGTACACCTTTTTGTATCGCCTGAAATTAAAAAGATGAATGATTATTGGAATACTTATTGCTAAGAGAGCCCACAAAAAAGTGGGATAAACAAACATCATAGGCATAAAGTTAAGCTTTTGATGCGGCCTGAGCAAGCAGAAATCCCGAAAATTTTCACTAACTTTACCTATTGTCAAAGTCATGCGCTCAGCTCTCAGTTCAATAGGAAAGAATTTAATTTTAGTGGGATTGGTAATACTTTCTGCCATTAATTTTTTTTACGGATGGTTTACCTGGAAAGATCTATTGGCTATACAGGGTTTTACCGGACTGGCTTATGTGTTTTTAAGTTGTTACGAGTTTTTAAATACGCAGTATAAAGCTTCGTTGCCGGTACAAAGGTATTCATACTTTAGCAACAGTTATGTAATGTTCAGAGCCATGAAGATTGCTGTGTTTATTGGTTTTGGGGCTTTACTCTATTTGTCAGGTAACCGCATAAAATACCTTTATCCCATTTGTTTGATTGTGGCCTTAACGGAAGGGCTTGTAATGTGGTTAAAATACAGGAAGGACCTTTGTTTTGTGAGTATTTACGCCAATTACCTGATGTTTGCACAGGATAGAATTGTGAAACTGTTTGCGTCGGATATAAGCCTGGTAGAGTTCAGGCACGAGATTTTTTATTTTGTGAAAAAGGACGGGAAGTCCATGCAGATAAAACTGGTTCATATAGCGCAAAAAGAAAACTTTTTAAAAGCTATTAATGAGTGGCTCAACCGCAATAAAATTGTGATGGGTGAAGAATCCATAGAGAAGCTAAGGTCGTTGAGAATTCTGTAATACCGACCTTTAATCATTTGAACAAAAGATTCACTCATTTGGTTAAAAAGGGATTTGCTATTCTTTGTTTTTATTCCTATTTTTGATATATCAATACTCTCCAAAATGAAAAAGTATTTATTTTTAGGCTCAACATTACTCACAATCTGTTCGCTGGTATTTTTATCCTGCGAGAAGAAAAACAACAGTAATGCCATTACTCCAACTTATAAGGAAGAGGCTAATGGAACAGGGGGTAACCCTAATGCCAATAATCCAACTGTAACCGGTACTTCTACCATTACTAATCCGGCATCGCAGAACTCCAGTTTGTTTGTTGGTGGTAGCGGATGGAGTAATCCAACTTGCGTATCAACAGGAAGTACCACATTACGCGCAATTAACGGAAATATCGATGTAACATTAAACTTTTTAACACCTCCTGTTACGGGAACATACAATATTGCAGGTAGTCCTGGTCAGGGTTCATGTTCAATGATTGTTCAGAACGCGCCAAATCAACCTGCAGGTATTGTTTGGTACGGAAAGACAGGTGTTGTGAGCGTTCAAAGCAGCACTTCATCTATCAACGCTTCTTTTTCAGGAATCCAATGTGTACAGCAAACGTTTAATTTTCCAGCTGTAAGTGTAAGCGGAAATATCGGCTGTAATTAATCGAAACAAAAGAAATTTTAAGAAAGCGTGGGTTAATCCCGCGCTTTTTTGTTGGAATAAATTCAGTTACAATAAACAAAAAACCCCGTAACTTAGCGAAAAATTTAAACCATGCATTTAGTAGCTCCATCCGTATTATCCGCCAATTTCGCCAATCTGCAGGCAGATATTGAAATGATTAATAAAAGCAATGCCGACTGGTTTCATGTGGATGTGATGGATGGTGTGTTTGTTCCTAATATTTCATTTGGTTTTCCGGTGATGAAACCGCTTCAGAAACTGGCCCAGAAACCTCTTGATGTTCATTTGATGATTGTTGATCCTGATCGTTATGTACAGGCTTTTAAAGAAGCCGGGGCACATGTATTAACAGTACATTACGAAGCATGTCCGCATCTCCATCGGACTTTACAGAATATTAAAAGTCATGGAATGAAGGCCGGTGTTGCAATCAATCCTCATACAAGCATTAATCTCCTTGAAGATACAATTGCCGATATAGATCTTATTTGCATAATGAGCGTAAATCCTGGATTTGGCGGTCAGAAATTCATTGAGAATACATACGAAAAAGTAAAAAAGTTAAAAGCTTTAATCACGTCTAAAAATTCTAAGGCTTTGATAGAAATTGACGGTGGCGTTGATCTGAATAATTATAAAAAACTTATAGACTGCGGTGCCAATGTGCTTGTTGCGGGAAATACAGTTTTCAGTTCACCTGATCCCATGGCAACTATTTCAAAACTAAAAACAATTTGATTTTCAATTTCAGTTCCTGAAGGATAGTTTATCTCACAGATTCTGGAGTTTAATGCCGCAGATTTCACAAATTTACCGGATTAAATAGCAATGTTTCTGTGCAAACCAGTGAAATCTGTGGCAGGATAAATGTTTAATTTAACCGCGCTTAGATTAGTAGAAGCCAAGAATTTGGCGAACTGTCATCTTAGCGAGGGTAACCCCGATTTAGTGTTTGTTAGGATTTCTTATGCAATTGATTAGTTGGAAATCCTTACAAACACTTTCATCGCAGACAGTTGAATTTTTCAACTGTCTGTTCAGGGTTTAAATTAACTCAACACTTCTTTTAATAAAGTTCGTAAGGCTTTCTCCTTTTAATAAACCCTGTGATAACAAGGCAAGATCAGCAGCCTGCTTTGCAAGATTCTTCTGTTTTTCTTCATCCTTTTCATCAAGTATGCGCGAAATAAGAGGATGATTTGAATTCACCACCAAATTATACATATCGGGCATGTTGCCATAAAAGCCCATTGCGCTGCCGCCAAGTTGGTTCATGTCTTTCATCCTGCGCATAAATTCAGGACGGGTAATGAGCATTGGAGCATCCTTTTCGCTGAGGTTTTCAAACACTACCATAAACTGCTCTTTATTTACAGCCCCTTCAACAAGCGGACGTAATTGAGTTTGCTGATCTTCGCTAAGCTTGCTTATATTATTCTCATCCTTTTTAATAAGCTTATCAATTGTATCGGCATCAACGCGAACAAAAGAAATGTCTTTTAATTTGCTTTCTAAATGATTTATGTAATGTGGGTCGAGCATCGTATCCATTAACAATACTTCATAACCACGGCCCCTGGCAACGTCAATATACGCGTGCTGCTCATGAACGTTTGTAGCATACAGGTAAACGAGTTTGTTGTCCTTATCTGTCTGAACAGGTTTTACATGATTTTCAAATTCTTCGAAAGTGAAATATTTATTATCCGTATTCTTTAGTAATGCAAACTTTATCGCTTTCTCATAAAACTTCTCATCGCTAAGCATTCCGTATTGTACAAATATTTTAATATCGTCCCATTTCCTCTCAAATTCTGTTCTGTCTTTTTTGAAAATTTCTTCCAGCTTGTCCGCTACTTTTTTAGTGATGTGAGAAGATATCTTTTTCACATTACTGTCGGCTTGTAAATAGCTGCGGCTAACGTTTAACGGAATATCCGGACTATCAATTACTCCACGCAAAAGGGTTAAGAAATCGGGCACAATATTCTCAACATTATCGGTAACAAAAACCTGGTTGCTGTATAACTGGATGCGATCCTTAGGCATTTCGAGCTTGTTGCTCAGTTTAGGGAAGTATAATATACCTGTAAGATTGAATGGATAATCAACATTTAAGTGAATGTGAAATAATGGTTCATCGAATTGCATTGGATACAATTCGCGGTAAAAGGATTTGTAATCTTCATCCGTAAGGTCAGCAGGCTTTTTTGTCCAGGCAGGATTTGGATTATTGATAATATTGTCAACTTCAATTTCTTTTTCTTTCTCTTCGCCTTTTTCGTCTTTTTCTCCGGAAGGAATCCATTGCTTTTTGGTGCCAAACTTAATTTCTACAGGCAAAAACTTACAGTACTTTTTCAGGAGACCTTCAATTTTGTTATTCTCAAGATACTCTTCACAATCTTCTGCAATATGAAGAACAATGTTGGTGCCGCGCTCTGTTTTATTTGAAATTTCTTCAATCAGGTATTCAGGACTGCCGTCACATTCCCATCTAACTGCCTTAGCCCCATCTTTAAAGGATAAAGAATAAATTTCCACTTTTTTTGCAACCATAAAGGCCGAATAAAAACCTAAACCAAAATGTCCGATTACAACATTTTTGTCAACCTTGTCCTTGTATTTATTCACGAACTCCTCGGCCCCGCTAAACGCTATTTGAGTGATGTATTTTTCGATCTCATCTTTGGTCATTCCAATACCTTTATCTTTTATGGTAATGGTTTTGGTGCTTTTATCAACTACTATTTCGATCTTAAGGTCGCCAAGGTCACCTTTCGCTTCACCAAGATTTGAGAGCGCTTTCAGCTTTTGAGTAGCATCAACTGCGTTACTTACTAATTCGCGCAAAAATATTTCATTATCGCTGTAAAGGAATTTTTTGATAATTGGGAAAATGTTTTCTGTTTGAACGTTAATTTTACCTGTTGTGCTCATGTTATATAAATTTTGGTTAAGGTCTATCAAAGATAATACCACGGCCCGGTTTTGTGCCAAATTGACAAGGATTTATTGGAATTCTGAAAAAATTTCGGATTGACCAGGGTTTCTTACCTGTTTTTACTGACGAAAGTCTGCCTGCAACTGGTTTTTTATACCGGGGAAATACTTATTTTTGCTAAGCTATGACTAAAGACTGGACTAAAGAAGAAATTCTGGAAATTTACAATACACCTTTACTGGAGCTGATTACAAGAGCAGCCGAGGTACATAAACAATATCATAAAACCGGGGAAGTGCAGGTAAGCTCGCTTCTTTCCATTAAAACCGGGGGTTGCCCCGAGGATTGTTCATACTGTCCGCAGGCAGCACGGTATCATACCGAAGTAAAAGTGCATAAACTGATGGATGTAGATGAGGTTAGCGTATGTGCCGATAATGCTAAAAAAGGAGGAGCCAGCCGCATGTGCCTGGGCGCCGCATGGCGTGAAGTGCGGGATAACAGGGATTTTGAAAAGGTACTTGACATGGTAAAAACCATTAACAGTAAAGGACTTGAAGTATGCGCAACGCTTGGAATGGTTACTGAGGACCAAGCCAGGAAATTGGCGGAAGCTGGTCTGTATGCATACAATCATAATATTGATACATCTGAAGAAAACTATAATAACATCATTTCAACACGCACATTTGACGATCGTTTAAATACAATTAATAATGTGCGTAAAGCCGGATTAACCGTGTGTTCCGGCGGCATCATCGGAATGGGCGAAAGCGTTAACGACAGAATTGGAATGCTTTACACATTAAGCATTTTACGTCCTCAGCCGGAAAGCGTTCCTATTAACGCGCTTGTAGCTGTTGAAGGCACACCAATGGAAGATCAACCTTCGGTTCCTGTTTGGGATATGATAAGAATGATAGCCACGGCAAGAATTGTTTTACCAGGAACAGCAGTGCGTTTAAGCGCAGGACGATTAAGCATGAGCATGGAAGGTCAGGCTTTGTGCTTCCTTGCAGGTGCCAATTCAATTTTTGCGGGAGATAAATTGCTTACCACTCCAAATCCAAAATACAACGAGGATTTGGAAATGTTTAAAATACTGGGCTTAACTCCTAAAAAAGCTTTTTCTGATAAACCTGTTGAACAACCATTAGGCTAGTTATGCCGGTAAATCAACTTCCTGAACATCTGCTGAGGTCACTCAAAGAGCGTGAAGAAAAGGGATTGTTGAGAAAGCTGAAAAAGAACCCACCTCCTATAGATTTTTGCAGTAACGATTACCTTGGATTTTCCAAAACCGGATTATTGGTAGATGCTATGGAAAGTAGTTACGTTCAGCAAGACAAATCATTTGGATCCACCGGATCAAGGCTCATTAGCGGGAACTCGGGGGAATTTGAAGAAGCGGAAAAACAAATCGCGTCATTTCATCACGCCCAAAGCGCACTATTATTTAATTCCGGATACGATGCAAATGTTGGGTTATTATCCAGCGTCCCTCAAAAACACGATCTTGTTTTGTATGACGAATTGATACATGCGTCAATTCATGACGGCATTCGCTTAAGTTTTGCAACTTCGTATAAGTTCAAACATAACACTATCGAATCGCTGAAGGAGCTTATTGGAAAACACAGGAAAGATTATACAAATATTTATATAGTTGTTGAAAGTGTTTATTCAATGGATGGCGATGTGGCACCGTTGCTGGAAATTGTTGATCTTGTGCAACAGCAGGAAAATGTTTTTTTAATTGTTGACGAAGCACACGCTATTGGTGTATTCGGAAAAGAAGGAAGGGGTTTATGTAACGAGTTAAACGTTGAAAAGGATTGTTTCGCAAGAGTATATACCTATGGAAAGGCCATGGGCTGTCATGGTGCGGCAATTGTGGGAAACGAGAAACTACGCGAATATCTGATTAATTTCAGCAGGTCTTTTATTTACACAACGGCATTGCCATTGCATAGCGTTAAGGCAATTTTAGCGGCGTATAAATTGCTTGTACAAACAAGCGAACAACATAAATTACAGGATAACATTGCGTATTTTTATTCCAAAGCAGGTTATATTAATGGATTAATAAAAAGCAGGAGCGCTATTCATTCGTTATTAATTGGAAGCAACGAAAAGGCTGATGCCCTTGAAAAGAAATTGGAGAAAAACAATATTTATGCCAAAGCAATAAAAAGTCCTACCGTAAAAGCCGGAACTGAGCGGGTACGATTTTGTATTCACTCATTTAATACAAAGAATGAAATTGATAGTTTAATAAGTGTTTTAAAAGGATTCTAAAAATGACACGTTATTTTATTTCGGGGATAGGGACGGACGTTGGAAAAACATTTGTATCAGCAATACTCACCGAGGCTTTAAAGGCCGATTACTGGAAACCGATACAGTGCGGAACCGAAGATGGTTCTGATCGTGAAAAAGTATCAAAGCTTGTTTCAAATAAGGAATCAAAGTTTTTTGATGAAGTTTATAAGTTTAGTGAACCATTGTCGCCTCACTTTGCAGCTGAAAAGACCAATAAAACAATCAGCATGGATAATATTGTACCTCCGGCTGGCAACAACCCTCTTGTGATAGAAGGCGCGGGCGGATTATTGGTGCCGCTCAACAAAGAAAATTATGTTGTTGATATTGCTTCAAAGGTTGACGCGGAAATTATACTTGTTTGCCGCAATTATCTCGGTTGTATTAATCATTCCCTGCTGAGTATTGATTATTTATTGCGTAATCAATTAAAGCTGAAGGGCATTGTGCTTAACGGTTACTTTGAACCAGCGGTAAAGTCAGCCATTGTTAATTTCGCAAATGTTCAGGTGATAGCCGAGATTCCTGAGGTTGTGGAAATTTCTAAACGCAGTGTGTTACAACAATCCCAGAAAATTAACTTAAGTTTGTTTCCTCAGCCTGAAACAACTTAATTCATGTCACTTCCCGGTACAAACAGCGTATGGCATCCCTTTACACGGCAATGGAATAAGCCGGATGAAATAAACATTGTCAAAGGGAATGGTATTTATCTCTATGATGAAAAGGGGAAAAAGTACATTGACGCTATTTCAAGCTGGTGGGTAAATCTTCACGGGCATTGCAATCCATATATTTCAAAAAAGGTGAGCGAACAGCTGTATGTGCTGGAACATTCTATCTTTTCTGGCTTTACACATCCATGGGCAATACAACTCGCCGAGCGTTTACGCAAACATTTACCAGCCAACCAAAGCAAGTTGTTTTATTCTGATAATGGCTCCACCGCCGTGGAAGTGGCTTTAAAAATGACACTACAGTACTGGCATAATCAAAACATTACTAAAACAACCTTTATAGCTTTTGAAAACGCTTATCATGGCGATACCTTCGGAGGAATGAGTGTTGGAGCACGGAATGTTTTTAATAACGCTTTTGAGAAATTACTTTTTAATGTTGAACATATTCCTTTGCCTGATTCTGAAAATATCGAAGAGGTAAAAAAACAGCTTCAAAATATTTTGCAATCTGGAAATGTGGCGGGTTTTATATTTGAACCATTGGTACAGGGCGCAGCAGGAATGCTTATGTATGAAGAAAAATTTCTGGATGACCTGATAAGTATTTGTAAAAAAAGCAAAGTGATTTGTATCGCAGACGAAGTGATGACAGGCTTTGGCCGTACCGGAAAATTCTTTGCAAGTAACTATCTTACTAATTCACCAGATATACTCTGTATGAGTAAGGGACTTACCGGTGGCTACATGCCATTAGGACTTACAAGTTGCGCGCAATTTATTTATAACGCGTATGTAAGTGAGGATAATACCAAAACTTTTTTTCACGGACACAGTTATACTGCCAATGCCACTGCCTGCAGCGCGGCGCTAGCAAGCCTTGATCTGATGGAGCAGGAGCAAACCTGGAGTCAGATCAAAATGATCACTGAATCACATGTTGTATTTGCTGAACGTATAAAAAATAATCCTAAGCTGAAAGACGTAAGAATAAAAGGGACTATTATAGCGTTTGAACTAAAAACCGACGACGAACGTCATTACTTAAACAACGCGGCAATTACAATAACTGATTATTTTCTTGAAAAGGGAATCATTATTCGTCCACTTGGCAATGTTTTCTATCTCATCCCTCCCTATGTAATTACCAAAAAAGAGCTTGAAATTCTTTATTCAGCTATAGAAGAATTCTGCACGTAAAGTTAGGGTTTACTGTGCGGAAACATTATTGCTTATTGATCATTTTATCTATTTGCCAGGTAAGCAATCCGGCTCCAATACCAATAACCATTCCTCCCAAAACATCAGTTGGATAATGAACTCCGAGTCTCATTCGTGAATATCCCACCATTCCTGCATACAGATACGCAGGCACGGTAACATACCATTTGTTATAGCTTAAACTCAGCGCGGTGGCGCTTGCAAAAGCAGCTGTTGTGTGGCCGCTTGGGAAAGATAATGGCCCTACATCCGGATCGCCTTGAACAATATCGTTAGGATAAGTTTTAAATGGTCGATCGCGATGCACCAGAAATTTTAAACCTGTGGAAGTGGCAACCGCGAAACTAATAGCAACGGCACTTCTAACTCCATTGCGCATAAGTGTTTTATCGTTTGTTACATACCCATGGGTAAATACCCCTCCGGCTACCATAGGCATTACCGGATAAACCGAAAAAGAAACGCCACGCATTGTTTTATCCCATACCGGCATTACGGGACGGTTGAGGTTGCGAACAATTTTAAAATCCAGATCCTGTGCTTTGGCAGATAGGCTGAATAAAAAAACAAGTATGAAAATTTTTTTAAGCATTGGTTGAAGGCATGAAGGATTTGAGCCATGTAATTGCCTTTTCGCGTTCGTCAAAAAACTTTGTGGGAACAACCGGCTTACTGATCTTTATAAATAAATTGGAGAGAATTTTTAAACTCAGATTTGTTGTACATAAAGCGTGAGCTGCAACGTGCTGAGCGTATTCGGCGGATGCGCCGGCTTGCCGGGCTCCCTGTGTAACTTTAAATTCATCTTCTGCTTCCGTAAGAACATAAAATTTTTTACCTGGAAGATATTCCTTAGAAAGATCCCGGGACAGCCACACATCTTTTTCGGTAAGTGAAATTCCCTTCCTGATTTTAAATTCGATAAATCCATTATCGTGCACACGCATGATAAAAGTGGGGGTATCAAAAATCTTCATAAACATTATAAATTTAGAAAACTTTTTTTGTTCGGAACATTCATAAATTGTGTAAAAATAGAGGCGGTATAGATTTTTAGATACCGATGTTCAGTTAACTTTGCCAATCTAAAATCGGATTACCATGTCAACAACACCAGAACATATTACCTGTTTAATTATTGGTTCAGGACCTGCAGGATACACTGCCGCAATTTATGCCGCAAGGGCTGATTTAAAGCCTGTTGTTTATACCGGATTAACCCCGGGAGGTCAGTTAACAGAGACTACAGAAGTTGATAATTTTCCCGGATATCCAAAAGGAATTACCGGTCCGGTTTTAATGGAAGATTTGAAAGCCCAGGCTGAGCGCTTTGGAACACAGGTGCGATTTGGCCTGGTAACAAAAGCCGATCTTACTTCTAATCCAAAACGTGTTTGGATTGATGAAAGCACCGAATTAACAGCAGACACAGTAATAATTTCTACTGGCGCCAGTGCTAAATGGTTGGGCCTTGAAAATGAAACCCGGCTGAGGATGAATGCTGGTGGTGTAAGTGCTTGTGCGGTGTGCGACGGTTTCTTTTTCAAAGGACAGGATGTTGCAATAGTAGGGGCAGGAGACTCAGCCGCTGAAGAAGCAACATATCTTTCAAAACTTTGCAATAAAGTTTACATGATTGTAAGGCGTGGAGAGATGCGTGCAAGTAAAGCAATGCAGCATCGGGTAATTAATACGCCTAACATCGAAGTTTTATGGGATTCTGAAACCGATGATATTATTGGTAAAGATACAGTTGAAGCGGTGGTTGTAAAGAATCACAAAACCGGCGAAAAGAGAACGTTAAAAGTAACCGGATTTTTTGTGGCCATTGGTCACAAACCAAACACTGATATTTTCAAGGGACAGATCAACATGGACGAGCAGGGTTACATACAGGTAATTCCAGGCAGTTCAAAAACAAATATTGAAGGCGTTTTTGCTGTTGGTGATTGTGCTGATAAAACATACAGACAGGCTGTAACTGCTGCCGGAAGTGGTTGTATGGGCGCCCTTGATGCCGAAAGATATCTTGCTTCGGCAGGTGTGCATTAGCAGACTGTACAAGGATTTCCACATTTACTAAATTTTGTAAATTGCTTTCTTAACCGGAATAATATAAGTAAGTTTATATAGTTAATGCTTACTTATTTTATGAAGAAATTCCTGATTATATTCCTGTTATCCCCACTCTTATTTTTTTCTCAAAATCCAAAAAAGTATCCAAGTCTTTTGTGGAAAATAACAGGAAATGGTTTGAAAAAACCTTCATACCTGTATGGAACCATGCACGTAAGCAATCGCGTGGCTTATCATTTATCAGAACAGTTTTTTGATGCCTTAAAAAGTGTTGATGTAGTAGGCCTTGAAACAAATCCAGGGGAATGGTTGCAGAATATGGAGAAGACGGGCGAGCTTAGTCAGATCAATCAATTCAGTAATCCGTATGCCGTTAATCAGAATTTCTATAAATCAACCTTTACTGTTTCGTTTCCTGACAGGCGTTTACTTCAGGGAATTCTTAGCTACGATCCGGATATCATTAACGGGCTTTTATACAGGCATAATCGCAGCAAGGAAAATTTTGAAGAAAATACTTACATAGATCTTTTTATTTTTCAGTCGGCCTCAAAGTTAAATAAGCAGGTTATTAGTCTCGAAGATTTTGTGCAATCAGAGATTAAGGCACGTCTGTCGGCTATGCCCGATGAGGAAAAGGATAATGTAAATTATAATTACAAAGATTATTATTCAGCCACGCAAAAAATTGAGGATGCGTACCGCGATGGCAATCTTGATATGCTGGATAGTTTGAGTAAAATTACCAGCAGCAAAAACATGCAGAAATACCTGATCAACGATCGGAACGTTTTTTTTGTGAATACAATTGATTCGGTATTAAAAACAAAATCATTGTTTAGTGGCGTAGGAGCCGCGCATTTACCTGGTGAACAGGGAGTAATTGAACTTCTTAGAGAAAAAGGTTATACTGTTGAGCCCGTGGTATCAAAGAATACAAAAAAAAGCGATCAGATAAGGGATGAGCTTGACGCGAAAAGAAAACCCGTAGACTTTGCTAAGCAATTTGTGCCAGATTCAATATTTACTGTGGCAGTGCCGGGCAAACTCTCTCAGATAGTAGATCTGGAGAATGTGAAGTATTATATAAATGCTGACATGGTAAACGGTAATTTTTATACTATCGTACGACTTAAATATTTCGGGCCTTTATTCAACATTACTCCTAATCAAATGATGCAGAAGATGGACAGCCTGCTGTTTGAGTACATTCCGGGAAAGATCATCTCAAAGAAAGAAATTACATCCAATAATGGTTTAAAAGGAATTGATATTGTGAATAAAACACGCAGAGGCGACGAGCAGCATTATCAGATATTTTTTTCCGATCTGGAAATGTTTTTATTTAAGCTTGGCGGCAAACAAGAATACGCGGGTAGCAATGAGGCTAAACAATTTTTTAATTCTATTCAGTTTGTAAACCAGGGCGAACAATTGGTTGAGTTTTCTCCTAAAACCAAAGGCTTTAGCATTAAAGTCCCGGCTAATTTCAGTTATGTGAAAAACGATGGAGCGTCAGTAAAAGGCCTTGTGGAAAATCTCTATGCGTGGCAAAAGGAAAGCAAGCAATTTTTTGGTTTAAAACATGCTGTATACAACGATTTCAGTTACCTGGAAGAAGACACCTTTGAATTAAATATTTTATCAAAACATATTACTTCCAATTTCAATTTCAAAGAAAACGTAAGCAGAGAATTGACTGAGGATCTTGGATTCCCATGCATTAAGATAAAAGCAAAGAATAAGCAGGGTTCTAATTTCATTGGGAAGTTGTACATCAAAGGGGTGCATTATTATCTTGCGTATTTGATTTCAGAAACGCCTGTGGATGAAAAACACGAATTTTTTACTTCGTTTAAATTAATGGATTTCAACCTGGCTAATAAAGTAAAAGAGATTACCGATAACGATTATCATTTTAAGGCTCTGGATGAAGTTTCGGATAACGCGCTGAGCCGTTTCAATGAACGTCTGGCTAAGGAATACGAGAAAGTAAAAACAGGAAAGGAAAAAGAAAAGGATAAAACACCGGCTTACGAATACCAGTCTTCAACTAAATCTTATTTCTCACCTTCAAGTAATGAGTATGTAAATATCAGTTATGAGAAGTATAATGATTATGACTATAAGACAACAACGGAGATCGAGGAACAGATGATAAAAAATATAAAAGAAGGTAACTCTCTTGTTCCAACAAATATCAAATCAGGAACTAAAGATGGTATGTATACTTTTAGCTCAATCGTTAAAGATACTGCAACCCGCAGGGCCATTGATTTACGTGTGTTTATTAAAAATGGAGTACGTTACGAAATCAGCGCGCCATTTGATACGATTATTGGATTGAAAAACTGGACAAAAGGTTTCATGGATTCGTTTACTCCAATGGACACGGTGATTGGAAAAAATATTTTTGAGAATAAATTTGCAAAACTTCTTGAAGACTTGTCCGGCTCAGATACGTTATTGCGCCAGCAGGCCAACACATCACTTATAAGTTCAGTTGGAATGCAGAAAGCTTACCTGGATGATTTTGTAAATTTTATTGAAAGTAAAAAGCTAGATGTTGTAAACGAAGACAGTAAAGCACAGTTGTTTGTGAATGGTGGAACCGTGGGCAGTGATAAGATAATTGCTCCGTATAAAAAACTATATAAACAGTATACCGACAGTTTTTACCTGCAATTGTGTTTGCTGAAAGGCCTTGCCTATCTTAAAACACAAAATTCCTATAATACGTTTTATTCGCTGGTTACAAGTGAAGTTCCACTTGTTGGCACTGAGAATACTGTAAGCGATGTGTTTGGCGTTTTAAATGATTCTCTTGAACTTTGTAAAGGTTTTTTTCCGGGCATTCTTTCCCTTACCCGTTACGAAGAATACAGGCCATCGGTTTACGCATTATTGGCAAGCCTGGTGAGTAAAAAACTTGTAACGCCTGCTATTTACCAAAGTCAGAAAGAGGCAATACTTGCGGATGCTAATCTCGCATTAAAACGGTATAATCCGGCTAAAAATTCAGGCACAGAATACACAAGTGATTATGATTACCTAGATAAATCTGTTAAGGATTTAGCTGAAAGCATTCAGTCAAGCCTTGAAGGTTTAAATAATAATAATCTTTACAAAGGATCAAATTATCTTAAGAATATTGAAGCTGTTAACCGCCCCGAACTTGTAAATTACGCGTTTATACTTTCGCCATTTTATAGATCAGATGAAAAGGTAAAGCAGTTCTTTGGCAAATTAACCAAAGTTAAAAGCCAGAATGTGATTATGCCTGTGGCTATAAATCTGCTAAAGCAAAATATTAATTTGAATGACACGCTTGTTGAGTATTACGCCAGGAATAAAAACACACGTACTTATTTTTATACGGAACTTGAAAAGGAAAAACTTACCGATAAATTCAATAAGCAATATCTTACACAGGAAAGTTTTGTTGAATCAGTAATAACAAGTCAAAAACAATTAGCAAATCTTTATAATTATGAAAAGGATAAAAAGCAGAAAGATAGCCTGGTTTTATTGAGAAAAGTAGCTGCCACCAATAAATATCAGAATGGTGAGCTGTATATTTTCAAAGTTCAAAAATCCAAAAGTGATGATGAATCCTGGGCGGTAGCGTTTGTGTCAAATTCAAAGCTGCAGGTAAATCCGGATATTGAAATAGTGAGTGTGGATTATGAGATAGATAACACCAAGACTGAAGATGAAAACGTTAATCAGGTGTTAAATGAATTTTACCTGAGTTATCGTATGCGTGCTTCCAATGGTTACAACAATTCCTATTATGTAGATTAGGAATTATTTAAGTAATTTTTTGTAAAGTATATCCATATCGCTGCACAAACGGCGGTAACTGAATTGAGCAACGATTTCCTTTCGGGATGTTTCGGATGAACGATTTAACTGATCAAGATTCTCAACTGCTTTTAATAAATTATTCTTGTATATTTCATCGTCATCTGCTTCTGAAAGGAATCCGGCATTTTCGGCAAGAATATCTTTAATCCCTCCAACATTAGTTGTAACAATAAATTTCCCTGCTGCCTGAGCTTCTATCAGGCTAACGGGTGTTCCTTCATTTTTTGAGGTTAAGGCAACAAGATCTGATCCCGCGAGCGCAACATCCACTTCCTTTATCCAGCTTGTAAATACAAATGTAGCGGAGCCATGGTTACTTGTACTGTAGCTTAATTTTTTTTGTTCAAGATATGTAATCAGGTCTTGTTTGGTTTCGCCATCACCAACAATGAGAGCTTTTATTTTTTTGGAAGTGTGATGGAGAACATGCTCTACCGCATCGATGAATAAGTAATGATTTTTAATTGGCGCAAGACGGCCAATAATTGTGATGGTTAGTTCATCGTCTTTAATATTAAACTGAGTCCTGAAGAGTTTTCTTTTTGTTTCAGTGTTCTCTGTAAATCGGTCAAGGTTAAAACCGAGAGGTATAACATGGATTTTTTCAGGTGGACAAATTTTATGAATTTCAGAAAGTTCTTTCTTTTGTATTTTACTGATTGCAATAATAGCGCTGCTTTTTTTTGCGAGGTAACGTTCTATACTTTTGAAAATATTTGTTTTAAAAGTTGAGAAATAATTATTGAATACGTGTCCGTGAAATGTGTGAATAATTACCGGTACTTTGCAATGGTATGCGGCTATCCTGCCAATAGCGCCGGCTTTGCTAGCGTGGGTGTGTACAATATCCGGTTTAAATTCGCGGATGATTTTTTTTATTTTCCTGTAGGCGAAATAATCGCTCAAAGGATTAACGCTTCGACGAAGCTCTGTTATTATGGTTGGTTGGAGCCCTAAGGAATGAGGAATGAAAAGCGAACTTTCTTCGCCTTCTTCTTCCGGGCCTCCTATAAGGAGTGTTTCATATTCGGGCGGTAGGTATTTACTGAGATAAGATACATTGTAGGTAATTCCTCCCAGATTAAAACGATTGATTATACGAAGTACTTTTGGCATTTCAGTTCTTTATATATTCTTTGTAATATTCAAGCCACTTCTCAAATATAAGAATAGCCCATAATTTCGCGGCACTGTCGCCGGGATTGGAAGAACAAAGTTGTTGGTTGAGCATTGAAATATACCCGAAGTTCAGGATTTTGTGATCGTTAATTTTTTCGCGGGATAGCCACTCGTCCTGTATCTTGTTTTGAAGTGTATTGCTTAGCCATTTCTGGAGGGGCAACTCAAATCCTTTTTTACTTCTTGTAAAGATATCTTTGGGAAGTAGATGCGCAAACTCCTTTTTAAGAATGATTTTTTGTTCCTTAGAATTAATTTTTTCTTTCTTGTCGAGATTCATTGCAAATTCAACAACCCTGTAGTCCAAAAAAGGATTTCGGATTTCAATGCCATGTCTCATACTAAACCTGTCTGCCTTAACCAGCATATCATCTGCAAGAACAATTTTCAGGTCGAGTAAAAGTTCAAAATCTATTTCGCTGTTGTTGGTTTTAAACAAAGAATCGAAATAAGCTGATCCGTTTTTTCCTAATAATTTTTCTGTCTCAGCCGCGGTAGAAATGGAAGCAAGATATTTATATGCTTCGGTAGCGGTAAGGCTTTGAATATCTTTAAATTTTTTGAATCTCCGTTTTAAGTTTCCCAGGGTTGAATTTCTTGAAGCATTACTCAGCGCAAGCACAGGATTAGCAAGTTTCGTAAGCGCTTTGTATCTATTATCTGTTCTTAAGTAAAGTGCCCGGTGTTTATAATAACCTTTAAAAAGTTCATCAGCACCATCGCCACTTAATGCCACCTTAACTTTTTGTTTGGTGAATTTACTTAGCATATAAAAATTAAAAGCAGATGAATCCGCAAAAGGTTCATCAATACTTTGAAAAAAAGGTTCAAGGTTATCGAGAAAATCCTGTTCTGATAACTTAAAGGTTGAATGATTGGAACCAATATGATTTGCAACCTGTTCTGCAAAATTTGTTTCGTCGAAGTAAGATTCATTCTTAAAACCAATACTGAAAGTATGCAGGTCTTTCTTATGCGTTATAGCGAGTGCGGAGATAATGGATGAATCAACACCACCGCTTAGAAAGCTTCCAAGAGGCACATCAGCGTTCAGTCGCAGGCGCACCGAGTCGGCAAGCAGTTCGTATAAATTTGTTGTGTTTATTTTTTTTGCAGGGTTATACCACTGGGTAAGATTAATTTTGTTTTGTTTAATTTGTATCAGCTGCCCGGGCATTAGCCGCTTTATGTTTTTGAATATTGTATTCGGGCCGCTGCAATAATTCAATCTGAAGTAGGTGTAAATTTGTTCGTTATCGAGTTCCTGTTTTCCGCATAACATCAGCAAAGGTTTTAGTTCAGATGCAAACGCAAGTTTTTCATTATCGTGATAATAGAACAAAGGTTTCACTCCAAAACGGTCGCGGGCTATAAGCAGTGAATCTTCATTGCTGTCATAAAACGCGAATGAAAAAAAACCGTTTAGTTTATCAAGACAGGAAGATGATTCTTGATTGAGAAGATTAAACAAAACTTCCACATCGCCTTTGGCGTCTTTTTGTAATTCTTTGTAATTGTAAATTTCTCCGTTGAATATCAGTCCGTTTTTTTTATTATCGTCAAGGTAGGGTTGATTGCTGGAAGAGCTTACATCAATAATACTTAATCGCGCGTGATACAAAGTACATTTACCTAATTCGAAAAATGCCTGGTGGTCTGGCCCCCTGTGATATAATGATTTTAATAATTCAGGGTGTTTCTTAAACTTTTGGGAATTGTTAGTGTCAAAATAATATAGTCCTGCGATGCCACACATTTTGTTTGTAAATATACCCTTTACAATGGTAAAAAATAATTATATTTAAAAGCTTATTTTGAAAACCAGGGTATTAATATTTTTTGCTGTATTGATGGCGCTTTGCGGGATTTCTTATGCCCAGCAATTAAGGTTTAAACACATCACCAGTGAAGATGGCTTAAGCACCAATTATGTAACTTCCATAATTCAGGATGATAAAGGCTTTATGTGGTTTGGTACTCAGGATGGTTTAAACAAATACGATGGTTATCAGATAAAAATTTTTAAAAATGATCCTACCAATAAGAATACACTTACATCATCAGAAGTTACTTCACTTAAACAAGTAAATGAAAATCTAATACTAGTTGGAACACTCGGCGGACTTAATTTTTTTAATCCGGTTAAACGCACTTTTTCTTCAATTAACGATAAGCGAATCAGTGTTAAAATAAATTGTATTGGCGCTTACGATAAGATCAATTATCTGATCGGTACTGAAGAAGGGCTTTTTTTATTAAACGCTAATACAAAAAGTATAAAGCAACTAAATTCTGAGAGTAATAAAATCAACGTTTCTGCCATACACAAAATTGGAAATACTTCCTTTATAGGCACAACGGATCAGGGCTTATGGACGTTAACGGATATGCAGTTGATTAAAGCTCAGGTAAGCAATCCGGATTTTACCGATGTTAAAATCGAACACCTGCAAACAATTACGGATATTGAGAGTTACGGTGGTAAATTATATATCGGAACAATTGAATATGGAATTATAAAGGTGGACGCCGGAACCCTCGAGATTGATAAGAAAATATCTTTTGGAAGTAAAGATTGCGATCATATAAAAAGTATTGAAATAAAAGACAACAGATTATTTTGCAGTACTACCTGCGGTTTAATTCTTCATAAACTCATCAGTGGTGAAAATATGTTTTTTGCAAAAAGTGATGAGAACTTTTCGCTGAATAGCATTTCTGCAACCTGTTGTTTTATAGATTCAGAAAATAACGTTTGGGTTGGAACAAATCTTGGCGGCGTTAACGTAGCGTTTGCACAGGCCCTGAAATTTTCAAATTCAAATTTTAAATATGAAACTGATTTTACTAATGTTTATTCGTTTTATGAAGAAAAAAATGGTTTAATATGGTTGGGAGGAGTTAAAAAACTAAGCGTTTTAAATGTTAACACCGGCAAGTCAACCGATTATTCAAAATTGCTCGAATCAAACACAGCCCTTTGTATCACTCAGGAATCTGAAAATGTGTTCTGGATTGGTACCTGGGGAAATGGATTAATACGCTACGATAAAGTCAGCGGCAGATCAAAAAAATATTTATCAAAAGACTTTGGAGGTACGGTACTTTGTTTAAAAATTCACGGAAATAATCTTTATGCTGGAACTGTAGGAGATGGTCTTTTTAAAATTGATCTCAAAACATTTGAAACAAAAAATTACGGAATTAAGGATGGCTTACCAAATCTTAGCATCAATACCATTTATACTGATTCAAAGAAAAACGTTTGGATTGGAACCTACGATGGGGGATTAGTAAAAATGTCCGGATTTGAACGCGAAGGAAAACTTCCCATAATTCAAAAATTCAGAAATGAAGGAAAAGAAAATCAGCTTGCTTCCAATATTGTATTAGGGATTAATGAAGACAAGCATGGCAACATTTGGGTTGCAACTTCAAATGGTTTAAGCAAATTGCTTCCTAATCAAACATTTTATAATTTCTATGAAAAAGATGGTTTGTACAATACTTACTTGTATTCGATTCTAAAAGACAGTGTTGATAATTTTTGGATGAGTTCAAATGGAGGAATTATACGATTTAATCCTTTGGTTCCCGAGAAGGAAATAACTTTTAAAAATTACGGACTTAAAGACGGACTCGCAAATAAGGAATATAATATGGGAGCCGCATTGTCAGCTCCTTCGGGGCTCATGTGTTTTGGCGGGGCTAATGGATTTAATGTTTTCAGGCCAACAGCTATAAAAGATAATCTTCATCCGCCACAAGTGTATGTGGTTAGTTACAAACGTGGAGGAAATGATATTGAAACAGATTCGCTGATAACCTATAAAAAATCATTAAAACTAAGCTGGCGCGAAAACTACTTCCAGTTTGAGGTTGTAGCTCTGGATTATACAGATCCTGCAAAGAATAAATTCAGGTACATGCTGGAAGGTTATGATAATGATTGGAGTGCTCCAACCAATGTGCGCTATATTTCATATACCGAATTACCAGGTGGTGAATATACTTTTAAAGTTAAAGCAGCAAATAATGATGGAATATGGAATGAAACGCCTTATGAAATTCACATTACTGTGATTCCACCGTTCTGGAAAACAAAATGGTTTTATGTTTTGCTATTCGTATTTGCAGTGGGAGGAATTTATGGATATACAACATATCGTACGAAAGCGATAAAGAAGGAAAACAAACTTCTTGAAAATAAAGTTGCGGAAAGAACGAAAGAGCTTGAAGAAAAGAACCGCGATATAACAAGCAGTATTGAATACGCGAAAAGAATACAGGAAGCAATACTTCCAAGTAAAGGCGTAATCTTTTCACGATTTAAAAAAGCATTTATCCTGTATCAACCGAAAGATATTGTGAGTGGTGATTTCTACTGGTATGGTGAGAAAGAAGGAAATAAAATTTTCGCCGTGGTTGATTGTACAGGGCACGGTGTGCCAGGCGCTTTCATGAGTATGATTGGTCATAATCTTTTGCATCAGATTATACAGGAGAAGGGAATTACCGATCCGGGAGAGATTCTTAATAATCTGCATAAAGGAGTACAGGAAGCTTTGCGTCAGGGGCAGAATGAAATTAATACTAATGATGGTATGGATGTGTCAATTATTTCGGTAAATGATACGCTGAAACAAATCAGATGGGCGGGCGCAAACAGGCCTCTTGTCTTGATAAATACTGAGGGAGCCCTGATGAAATACGATGGAAACAAGTTTCCTGTGGGTGGTGCCCAGCTCGACGTTAACCGTGTATTTACTACCCACACCATTACACCAGACAAACCTGGGATGGCGTATATGTTTACTGATGGATATGCCGATCAGTTTGGTGGCGATAAGGGAAAAAAATTTATGGTTAAACGGTTCCATGATTTATTATTGAGTATACACGATCAGCCAACCGAAGATCAAAAAAACGCATTAGCATATAATCTCGAAAAGTGGCGTCAGAACCATGAACAGGTGGATGACGTTTTGGTTGTTGGTATTGCGATTTAAAAAACCTTTATTATATTTGTGTATAAATAAAAAAAACATGAAAAGTTCATTAAAAGTTATATTATCAATTAGTTGTATTACAGCTATGATTGCATTTGGTTGCAAAAAGAAAGAGACTGTTGAAGTTGATAATGAAACCCAATCGGCTGTTGATAACGCTGTTGCCGATCAGGAGTATGCTTCTATTGTTCCAACAACCAATAACCACGCTATTAATACCAAAGGTACTGGTGCTGCGGGACGATTAATGGCAACCTGCGATACTTTAACCAAAATAAGCGGGGATACTTTGTTTGGTCAAGGTGGTCATGTTGACCCAACGTATACGCTAAACATTTCCAGTACTTCTACCTGTAACCCAATGCCTGACAGTAAGGCAAGAGCTGGCGCATTAAGCATCAGACTTACAAATAAAATTAAGGTTCCGGGTGCGAAGATGATCATTAAGATGTTGAATTATAAAACCGGAACAATTGGTTATTCTTGCGACAGTATTGTTGTAACCACTGTAGCATTCAATTCGGCATACACCGAGTTTAACATCAAGCTGATTAATGGTATTTGTCAGAGTCCAAACTGGATTGTAAAATATTCTTCAGATCGTAATATCAGGCATTATTCAAAAGGAAATCCTACAGGTACAGATCCTGTAACCGAGGTTTGGGGTACTGCTAATGGCGTGAACCGCCAGGGCAGGGCGTTCACTGTGAATATTCCACAAGGCTCACCATTGGTTAAACATAAAGCATGCGCTTATATCGATAAAGGTGTTATGGCGCTTACGCCTGATGGTTTCAGAGAACGTACTGTTGATTTTGGAAACGGAACTTGCGACGATGATGCTACATTTACCGTGAATGGAAACACTGTTGCCTTTAAACTTAGATAAACTCTCGCTTTCGGGCAAACCATTTATGGTTGATGTATTTGATATATATGACAAGATGGAGCGAAATAATATTTTGCTCTCATTCAAAGGTGAAATAACTTCCGATCTTTTAACATCAATTCTTCAGATAATGGAGAATAAGATGGAGAACATGCAGGAAGAACCAAAAATGAAAAAGAAGGTTTACAACGTATTAGTTGAGTGTCTTCAAAATCTTTACCACCATCTTGATGACGTTACTGAAGGTGAAAATCTTGATAAAGTTCGCTCCGCCATTTTCATGATAGGAAAGTTGGATACCAAATATTCCATTTTTACAGGTAATTATATTCTTAATGAAAATATCCATGGCTTAAAAACGCGGCTGGATGAAGTTAATTCGCTGAATAAGGAAGAACTGAAGGAATATTACAAGAAAGTTCTTAATAATGGCGAGATGTCCATGAAAGGCGGCGGGGGTTTAGGAATGATTGATATTGCCAGAAAAACAGGTGAAAAATTAGATTATAATTTTTTGGAAATTGACAATAAAGTTTCTTTCTTTACACTAAATATAAAAATTTCACAACAACAATAACCTACAACAATAAAACATACAATTATGGATAAATATGCAATTGAAGGCACGCCAAAAACACCAAGTATCAGTTTCGATTTAAATGGCGGTGTATTAGAAATCAAAGGTCGTTCGATCCCTGAAAACTCAATTGAGTTTTACAAGCCCTTGGTTGATGCATTGGATAAGTATTCAACTTCTGCAAAGCCTGCAACAACTGTTAATGTTCAGCTTGAATATTTTAATACGTCTTCTTCAAAATGCATTCTTGATGTGTTTAAGAAACTTGAAAGTATCCATAAAGGTGGTAGCTCTGTTACAATTAACTGGCACTATGAAGAAGATGATGAGGATATGCTTGAAGCAGGTGAAGATTACCAGGCAATCATCAACGTTCCTTTTAAAATGGTAATGGTTAACGAATAAAATCGTTTCTCATATATTGAACCTCCGGCCTTTGGCGCGGGGGTTTTTTTATTATATTTGCATCCTAAATTTACCAGAATATGCCATCTAAAATTGCTGAATTATTAGGCTCTCAGGCCGACAATTTATTGAATCATACCTGTAAAACCATTTCAAAGGAGAATATTCACTTACCGGGTAACGATTTTGTTGACAGGATCTTCGCTCCGTCAAACCGTAATCCACAGGTTTTAAGAAGCTTAAATCAGCTTTATAATACCGGCCGCCTTGCCGGTACCGGATACATGAGCATTTTACCTGTTGACCAGGGTATAGAACACAGCGCAGGCGCAAGCTTCGCTCCAAACCCAATGTATTTTGACAGTGAAAACATCGTAAAATTAGCCATTGAAGGTGGTTGCAACGCTGTTGCCTCAACATATGGTGTATTAGGTTCAGTTGCGAGAAAGTATGCGCATAAAATTCCATTTATTGTTAAGATTAATCATAACGAGTTCCTAAGCTATCCTAACAAATTTGATCAGATAATGTTTGGCAGCGTTGAAGATGCCTGGAATATGGGAGCTGTGGCTGTGGGCGCTACAATTTATTTTGGTTCGGCTGAAAGCGGTCGGCAAATCATTGAAGTAGCGCAAGCATTTGAACGCGCTCACGAACTTGGGATGGCGACTATTTTGTGGTGTTATACTCGTAACAACGCATTTAAAAAAGATGGCGTTGATTACCACACTGCAGCTGATCTTTCTTCGCAGGCTAACCATCTTGGTGTAACAATCCAGGCAGATATCATTAAGCAAAAACTTTCCGATAAAAATGGTGGTTATCTGGCCATTGGTCATGGCAAAACGCATCCAAAGGTTTATTCTGAACTTACTACAGACCATCCAATCGATCTGTGTCGTTACCAGGTGGCCAATTGCTACATGGGCCGTATGGGTCTTATCAATAGTGGTGGAGAAAGCAAAGGTGCAAGCGATCTTTCAGAAGCTGTAACAACTGCGGTTATCAATAAACGAGCAGGTGGTCAGGGTCTGATCAGCGGGCGTAAAGCCTTCCAAAAACCAATGAAGGAAGGGGTTTCATTACTAAACGCTATTCAGGATGTTTATCTTGATAAAACTATTACGATTGCTTAAGAAATGTTGAATGTTAAATGCTGAATGTTGAATGACATTTTATCATTTATAATTTAAAAATTTAAAATTTCAAAGATGGGTTGGTTTAAACGATTAAAAGAAGGAATTACAACTTCCACAAAAGAAAAGAAGGAAACACCTGAGGGTTTGTGGTATAAATGTCCTTCATGCAAAAAGATTCATACATCCCAGGATCATGTGATGAATAAGTATGTGTGTTCAGAATGTGGATATCACGAAAGAATAGGAAGCAGGGAATACTTTGAAATACTTTTCGATAACAACGAATTTACTGAGCTGAACGAGAACCTGGTTAGTGGCGACCCACTGGAGTTTTCTGATACCAAAAAATATACTGATCGTCTTACTGATACAATCAAAAAAACCGGTTTAACGGACGCTCTACGGAGTGCATACGGAAAGGTTAACGACCAGGAACTTGTTATCTGTTGCATGGATTTTAATTTCATTGGCGGTAGTATGGGAAGTGTGGTTGGTGAAAAAATTGCGCGTTCAATAGACTTCTGTATAAAAACAAGATCTCCATTGCTTATTATATCAAAGAGTGGTGGAGCCCGTATGATGGAAGCAGCTTTTAGTTTAATGCAAATGGCCAAAACATCTGCCAAATTAAGTCAGCTTGCTCAACATCAATTACCTTATATATCTTTACTTACAGATCCAACAACCGGCGGAGTAACCGCTAGCTATGCCATGTTAGGCGATTTAAATATTGCTGAACCAGGCTCTCTCATTGGTTTCGCCGGGCCAAGAGTAGTGAAAGAAACCATTGGTAAAGATTTGCCAAAGGGTTTTCAAACAGCTGAGTTTGTGCTGGAACATGGGTTTCTTGACAAAATTATTCCGAGAACAGAATTAAAGGATAAGCTTGGCAACCTTCTGAAAATGTTAAAAAACTAAGGTTTTAAAGGAAGTAAAGCCTCCTCCGCTCGTAAATCGGTCAAAAAGAACCAACCTTTTCGTATCTTTAATCGTATTAATAATAGGGTAAATCCCTGTTTTTCAATATGAATATTCAGCCACAATTAATTGCATTGTGTATCAAGCACGACCGAAAGGCTGAATACGAGCTGTATAAAAACACGTACAGTTATCTCATGAGCATTTGTTTGAGGTACACCCGCGATAAAGATAGCGCAAGGGAAGTCTTAAACGTAGGTTTTCTGAAAATATTAAATAACCTGGATAAATATAACCTGGCTATTCCATTTAAAGTGTGGATACGGAAAATAATGGTAAACACTTTGATTGATGAATACAGAAAAAATAAAAGGGAACGGGAGAAAGTAACCTACGTGGAAGAATATTATGATTCTTCAGACTATTCTGAAACTAACGAAGCCTTGAGCAAAATCAACTGTCAGCAGATATACGATTTAATTAATAAGTTACCTGAAGCAACCAAGCAGGTGTTTAACCTATTTGTTATTGATGGATATTCGCACAGAGAGATTGGAGATATGTTGGGTATTAGTGAAGGAACTTCGAAATGGCATTTAAATGCCGCGAGACAAAAATTAAAAGAACAAATAGAAAAAAAGGTATTAACAGTAAATTAAGACTAAACAAAGATGAGCTTTGAGCAAAAATTCGACAATATTGTAAGGCGCAAGTTTGAGCAGGCTGAATCAGAATTTCCTTTTGATGAAAAGGATTGGGAAAAGGCCAGTAAATTGATAGAAGCGGAAAGAGCTACTTCTAATGTAAGAAACTCTAAACTTTTTTTATTTTATGGAGCAATGATTCTGTTGATGGGAACAGCCGGCTTTTTCGCTTTTAAATACCTTTCGGGTGATAACATTACTGAAACAGCAAATGCTAATAGCGGCTCTAAACCTGTAATTATGGGTGCAGTGCAGGTTGAAGCTAATAATATCACTACTGAAAAAAATATTGTTGCTGCCGAAAATATCTCTGAAGTAAATGTTGTTAAGTCTGAAGAAGAAAATATCTCAGGTAATAGCTCATCTAAAAAATCTGGCATAAAACAATCACAAAAGGATAACTCAAATGCCGGAAAAAATAAGGAACAGGGAGAAAAAAATATTTCTGATATTTCTCTTAATGAGGTTGCGGCAAAGAAAAGCGACGAGTTAAACGATGTGTCAAAAATAAACGAAAGAGAAACTGTTTCAGAGAAAAAAGGAGTAGCTAATGATAAATCTGTAAACCTTAATAACAATAAGAAAGGATCACGATCTGATAAAGGTTCAGCAAACGTTTATAATAGTACTAAAGCCACAAATTCAAATGTCAGTAAAACTACAAAAACAATACCTGAACCGTTACCATTAGTCAACAACGAAACAGTCTACTCAGATGTTTACACAAATACCGGAAATAGCTTTTGGCTTGCAGGTAAGGTAACTGCGCTCCCTGTAACAGCCCTTGATTCGGGCTTAAGAAAAACAGCTTACGACTTTATACGGATTTATGAGGATGATTACTTTAAAACAAAACGCAGAAAATCTCATTACATGAATATTGAAGCTGGAACTGCTTATCTTTTTGGATGGGATGTTCCAAAAGGCAAGGATGCTAAAGGCTTCAACGCATTTTTTGGAATGAACTACGGCTTGCATATAAGTAAAAAAGTAAGCGTGAACACCGGCGCTCAAGTTTACAACATTGGAAATATTCAGCAGCCGTTTTATACTGGCTCAAATGTTACATATGATTTTGGAGCTAACGGAACGTACACAAATATTGCAAGTAACTGTATGTATTATGCAGCAGTTCCTTTAAAAATTAACTACGCGGTTACCGGGCGCAATAGAATTGGACTTGGAGTTAACACCGGATTTTTATTTAACGCAATCAACACTGTAGAAACTTTTACAATGCAGGACGGTTCAAAAATAAATGTTCAAAAGGACAGAGTGACAGGATATTATGAAGGTATCAATCCAATTAATGTGATGCTCACAGCATCATATTCGCATAGTGTTGGCAAACGAATTCGCTTTAATGGAGAATTTGTATATGGTTTGAGTGATATTTATAAAAATACAGATATGAATTCGATCAGAGAAAACAATATGGGCGTGAGATTAAGCCTGCAGTATACTTTATTTGACAGATAAAAATGAAAACATCCCTCTCATATATACTTTTTTGCGCAACACTTTTATTCGGATCGTGTAAGAAAAATTCCTTGCCGCCATCTGATGTAAACGGAAGCGATCCGGCATTTTATTTTAAGTGTGATGTAAATGGCGCCCCTCTTAAAATCGAAGCCGGGGTTGACGATTATTATATGTTTTCATCCCATTACCTGGATACAAATAATGTTTATGTATACAAAGGAGAACTGAAACAAAAAAACTGCAGTAGCAATTGTAATTATCGTTTGGCTATTTTAATTAACGATTATAAAGTGTCGGAATTAAGTGCGCCTATGTTTCCTGATAGCGGCCTTTATGTTGGAAATTATTCGTTTAACGACGGAACCCCGGACCCGGTTGAATACAACGGTGTTTTCACCCCCCTTATTAGCGGCGGTGCTACAACATATACCTGGACTTATAGTGATGGACAAGCTCAATATTCTCAACAAGGTGTAAGAAAATTCAAAGCGCATCGTACGTATTCAGTTTCTCTTGCATTAGACAGCGCTGGTAATACTGCCAATCACACCAACGTATTTAAAATTGGAAGTCCTTTACAGGCAAATGTTACGGCAATTAAACAACAAGGCAGTGGTCTTAATTATAATTTTTATGGAGCTTCAACCATTAGTCCGGCTTCTTATTCCTGGAATTTTGGCGATGGTGTTACCAGTAATAGTATAACTCCAAATCATATTTACGCGTCAGAAAATTATTATACCGCCAGGTTAACATTGGTAAGCGGTGCCGAAACCTGTGAGTCTTATTATCAGGTGCCTGCTTTTTATAATTATCGTGTACACGCTAATTATAATAATTCGTTTCAGCCTGTTCCTAACTTAAATAGGCTTTCATCCATTACACTGGTAATAACAGATCCTAATGGAAATGTCTATTCGTCATCTTCCATTAATCAACCAACTGGTAGTAAAGTAGAGATAGTTTCGGTAGAAGATTTTAAAATGAATTCTGAAAACGAGCCGACTAAAAAAATTAAAATTAAATTTAGTTGTCAGGCCAATAGCGGAAGCAGTTTACTTAATATTACCAATGGCGAAGCTGTAATTGCTGTGTCATATAAGTAAGCATCTATCAAAAAATATTTTTAGTATTCTTAAGCCAGCCGGTAATACTGTACCGATTTTTATTGCCGGGTAAAACTTCGTGTTCTAGATTGCTTTCAAAAACAACCAATGTTCCGGATTTTGGTTGAACTGTAAGTTTATTATCCTGAGTGTATAATTCTAATTCTCCGCCGTCACCTTCTTTCCAGTTTTTATTCAAATAAAGAATTACAGTGATCTTGCGGGCATCGTCGTTGCTGAAAGAATCGCGGTGTTTTTTATAAAACGCTCCTGGCTCATACATGGCAAAATGAAATTCAAAAGAATTCAATCCAAGAAAACACCTGCGGTTTAACTGAAGAATTAATTCTTCAATGGTTGGAAAGAATAATTTATCAAGGGTAGAATCATCGCCCCGGTCTATCCAGAGAATCTTATCGCTTCTGATTTCCGGAGCTTTAATAAAATTTTGCCGCTTGCCAATACCAGCTGAAGTTAATTTATTCTGTTTTATGTTGAGCAAAGATAATAGGCTATCTATTGCTTCGGCTTCAAAAAAACCTTCACTTATACAGTAACCCAAATCGTACACGGCTTTAACAACGGAATTGATTTTAGAATTCATAAGGTAAAGTTATAAGAACATTATATCTTTGCACACTTTAAATGAAACAGCTTTTCAAAGATAAGCATACCCGGGAAACTCTCGATCTTGCATGGCCACTGATAATTACACAGGTTGGGCACATTGTTACGGGAATGGTTGATAATATTTTTTTGGGAAGTATCGGTCCAACTGAACAGGCAGCCGGAATTTTATCCAATAATCTTTACGTGTTGCTTCTGGTGTTTGGCATTGGTGTAAGTTATGCTTCAACACCTCTTGTAACGGGTGCTCATGAACGTAATGACGTTTTAAAGAAAGCAGCCCTTTTTAAAAATTCATTGTTTTTAAATGTTGCAATTGCCATTGGCTGTTTTTTAATTCTGTTTGTTTCATCAGGCGCATTACGACATATGCAACAACCGGCTGAGGTTGCAGAGCTTGCTATTCCGTTTTATGATGTTTTGATTTTTTCAATTATTCCTATTTCGGTATTTTTTACATGTAAGCAGTACTGCGAGGGCTTAAGTAATACTCGTTTAGCGCTTGTTATCAGTATTTTGGGTAACGTCCTTAACTGTTTCCTTAATTACTTTCTTATATATGGAAAATTAGGTTTACCTGAAATGGGCTACATGGGCTCTGCATGGGCAACGTTTATTGCCAGAACTTTTATGGGCGTCTTGTTTTTAATTGTAATTTTTAAATTCCGTGGTACACGCGAAATAGCAGCTGTATATAATAAAGTGAAAGTCAGCTGGATTGAATTGAAAGAGCTCGCAAAAATCGGATTGAATGCGGGCCTGCAATTTACATTTGAAGTTGCGGCTTTTGCAATTGCGGGACTGATGGCAGGAAGTTTTGGGAAAGAGCAAATTGATGCGCACGGAATTTCGTTAAGCCTGGCCGCGTTTACCTATATGTTTGGAAGCGGTATTAGCAGCGCTGCGACCATTCGTGTTGGGATTTATAAAGCCCAGAATGACTGGGCAAACATAAAGATTGCCGGTTTAACCGCTGTAAAACTTGTGCTTATTGTTATGGGTTTTTTTGGAGTTGTTTTTTTGTTATTCAGAAGTTTATTGCCGCTTGCTTTTACAAATCATGCTGAAATAGTTGAGCTGTGTTCTTATTTATTGGTTATAGCGGCCATGTTTCAGTTGTTTGATGGTTTGCAGGTAACAGTGATAGGAATTCTGCGTGGATTGGAAGACGTAAAGATGCCAACTATTATAACTCTTGTTAGTTACTGGTTAATAGCGTTGCCATTGGCATATTATCTTGCATTTGTTGTTAAACTTGAAACTGTCGGAATCTGGATTGCGCTGCTGGTAAGCCTGGTGATTGTTGCAGTAAGTCTTTATTTAAGATTTAATTATTTATTAAAAAAACATCTGAAGGATGGCTAACCAAGCGTACTTACTTTAATATCCTCAATCATTAACTGGATACTTGTAATTCCTTTAAATTCATTTTCCTGGATTTTAAAGACAATATCCATTGGAATTTTTCTCTGAAAGAAATTAATAAAATCTCCTTTATCATAGGCAATAGCCTGAAAACGAATGTTAGGATTTGATTTCTGGAAAACTTCAAGTTTAAGGTGATTACTTCCAACTATTCTTCCCCAGCCTGTATCAAAAACATTGCGACAGCAAAACAGCGGCGTCATATTTTCAGGGCCATGCGGAGCAAACTGACGCAGAATACGCACCAGCTTATCGGTTATTTCATACAAATCGAGTTCAAGATCAATTTCGATTTTCGGGATTAACTGATCTTTGGTAATTGTTGCAGATACAATGCTTTCAAATTTATTTTTGAAAGCTTCAATATTTTCTTTTTTCAACGTTAATCCCGCGGCAAATTTATGTCCGCCAAATTGTTCAAGAAGATCACTGCATTTTTCAATGGCGCTGTAAACGTCAAACTCTTTAACGCTGCGGGCGCTGCCTGTAACCTTGCCATCGCTTTCGGTAAGTATAATAGTGGGACGATAATATCTTTCAATTAAGCGTGAAGCAACAATTCCTATTACACCCTTGTGCCATTTCTGATTAAAAAGTACAGTTGTGTGTTTTTCCGCAACAAGCACGTCATTTTCCAGAAGTTCATAGGCCTCCTGTGTTGTTCCAAGATCAAGGTCCTTCCTTTGGGAATTAGTATCATTAATTGCCAGAGCAAGTTCACCGGCTTCATTTTCATCTTCACAAATCAACAGTTCTACCGCTTTGCGCGCGTGTTCAATGCGCCCTGCTGCATTAATACGAGGTCCCAGTACAAAAACAAGAGAGGTAATAGTTACCGCTTGTTTCATTTGGTTAATATTGAGCAGGGCTTTTATTCCAGGTCTTGGATTGGAATTTAAAATGTTTAATCCATAATAGGCAAGTACGCGGTTCTCTCCTGTAATTGGAACAATATCTGCCGCAATGCTTGTGGCTACAAGGTCAAGATAGGAGTAACAACTATCAAGTGTCAATTTATTATTGATAGAGAATGCCTGTATCAATTTGAAACCTATACCGCAGCCGCTGAGTTCTTTATAAGGATATTCACAGTCGGTTTGTTTAGGATCAAGTACTGCAAAGGCTTCCGGTATCTTATCTCCCGGGAGGTGATGGTCACAAATGATAAAATCGATATTTTTTTCATTCGCATATTGAACTTTGTCAACAGCTTTAATGCCACAGTCAAGGGCAATGATGAGCGAAAAATTATTTTCGGCGGCATAATCAATACCGGCAAAAGAAATTCCATATCCTTCCTTATAACGGTCTGGAATGTAGTAATCGATGTTATTGACATAATTCTTAAAGAAGCTGAAAACAAGACTTACCGCGGTTGTTCCGTCAACATCATAATCACCGTAAATCAGAACTTTTTCGTTTTTTTTAATCGCTGAATTTATCCGGTCAATTGCAGTCTTCATTCCTTTCATGATGAAAGGATCATGCAGCTGATTCAGTTCTGGTCTAAAAAATAACTTGGCGTTCTCAAAAGTATTAATACCACGCAGATTCAGAAGAGAAGCGATAATCCTGTCTACGCCCAATTTTTGTTGTAAAGCCGCAACAATAGCAGCGTCAGTTTTTTCAGATATTCTCCACTTTTTTTCCAATACTCTCAGGCAATATTATGGTAAACAGCTTCGATGTCATCATCTTCTTCCATTTTCTCAATCATGGCCATCACTTCTGCTTCCTGCTCAGGAGTAAGTTCTTTAAGGGTTGTAGGAATATAAACTTTACTGGTTTCTATCAGATTTATTTTTTTCTCCTCCAGGGCCGATTGCATTTTTCCAAAATCGGTAAAGGCTGTCTGAATAATGAACTGATTGTTTTCTTCATCCACATTCAGTTCTTCAAGGCCATGATCTATTAGTTCCAGTTCCAGTTCATCCTTGCTCAGGCCGGTCGCATCAATCTTAAACATTACTTTATGCTCAAACATAAAGCTAACAGATCCGTTAGTACCCAGGGCACCATTGGCTCGGTTAAAATACATGCGAACGCTGGCAACAGTTCTTGTTGGATTATTGGTAGTGCAATGTACTAATACCGGAACCCCGTGTGGAGCGTATCCTTCGTAAATTACTTCTTCATAATTGCTTGAATCTTTTTCACTGGCGCGTTTAATTGCCGCTTCAACATTGGTTTTAGGCATATTAACCGCCTTTGCATTTTGCATTACTAATCTTAAGCGCGGATTAGTATCCGGATTTGGCCCGCCTGTTTTTACGGCCATCACAATTTCGCGGCCTATTTTGGTAAACGCTTTCGCCATTTTAGCGTAGCGTTTAAACATTGTAGCTTTTCGTTTTTCAAAGATCCTTCCCATAACACAATAAAATTTCTAATCATGCAAAGATAAATTTTTAATGTTTTTGAAGAAGGATGGTGGAAAAATAAATGATAACACTTTCGTGGTGATGAATTGTAACTAATTGATAATAAATTTTTTAGCGGTAAATTATATCAAATGGTTTTCCTGTGCCAGGGTTTTTACCCTTTTCAGTATTAGTTTGAACCAGTGGCTGTAGTTATTCGGATTTAATTTAAGGTCTTGCTCAATTTCTTCGAACGAAGCGTATTTCCAGTCGCTAACTTCATCAGGATCGGGTAGGGGTTTTACATCCGATTTTGCGATAAAAACATGATCCAGTTCGTGTTCTATAAGATTATTGTCAAGTTGTGCCTTATAAATAAAATGAAAAATAAATTTGAGCGAATCGCAGTCAATACCCATTTCTTCTCGTAATCTTCTTTTCGCCGCGTTTCCTGTATTTTCTCCAACCATTGGATGGCTACAGCAGGTGTTGGTCCATAATCCCCCCGAGTGATATTTTGTTTCCGCACGTTTTTGCAGAAGCATTTTGTTTTCGGAATTAAAAATAAAAACAGAAATAGCCCTGTGAAGATCTCCTTTTAAATGAGCCTTTAATTTTTCTTCTACACCAATCTCATTATCAGCTTCATCAACAAGTATTACATAATCAGATTTCATAATGAAGCATTATGTAAAATTAAGAAATCTTTTTTGAGGAGGGATTATTTTTTGATGATTAATAAAGAAGGGACCCGTTTCATCCATTCAGGCTCCTGAATGAGTAATTCTTTCCAGGTGCTAAGATGCATTAATAAAAGATCGGCATCATCCAGTAATTTTTCATTTATTACTTCTTTTGTAAATAAGGCAACATGGTTTGAAACCTGTTGCTCAAGGGCACGGATTTTTTCTTTAAAAAAGGGATTTTGCTTTACGATGTTATTAAGATCTACGAATAATATGGTTGAGTTATTATTGTAAATCATTTTTTGAGCGTACGATATTAATGCTTCATCTTCCAACGAAAAGATAAGTATAATAATGGTGTCCAGCCTTTTTAATCCACGGTCTGCAAATATTGCCAGTTCTGTTTTTACTGATTTAATAATGGCATTAGTACGGTCATCAAAGCCGTTCTCGTTCATTATTTTTTCTTTGCCCGTGAGTGTGTTAAGCAGTTTTTCCGGATTAATAAATCTGGTAGTTATTCCAAGAATTTTTCCCAAAAAACTTCCTTCATAAATTGAATGCCCCATGCCGATAATGAGTAGGTCATATTTTCCGGAGTTAGTGGTTTCAATAATTTCTTTTTCATAATCCAAAGTTGGTTTAAAAATTGTTTCAAGTTGGATATTGTATTTGCTGGCCTCACGTTTAACAGACTTGAAGGCTTCCCGCTCAACAGAATGAATATTATAATAGTGAAGCTCATTGCTTAGCTCCAAGTGTAAAGCCGTAACAGAAGAATTTGTTTGTGTGCCTGATGTTAAAGCCGACGCCAGCCTGACCATGTTTTTTCCTGTCTCAGGATCAGCAAATGAAAAAAGCAATTTATAGCCACTGTAAATGTCTTCCCGTTTGGTTTTTATTTTATCGCGAAAAGCAAAATTTATAAAGTCAAGCGCGGGACCTGTCATAAATGTTGTTGTAAGGGCCATTATTACCATCATTGCGAAAATGGATGGTGGAAGAATGCCGAGATCAAAGCCAATGTTCAGAACTATCAGTTCCATTAAGCCGCGCGTGTTCATCAAAGCGCCAATTGTCAGAGAATCTTTCCAGGATTGTTTCACAAATCTTGCGGCAATAGCACTTCCTGCAAACTTTCCGATCACAGCAACTATTATAATTAGCAGGCAGGTTTTCCATAAGGTGATGTCGTTTAACAGTCCAATTTCTGTTCTTAAACCGGTGAATACAAAAAACAGGGGAAGCAATAGTACAAGTGAAACGTCTTCTACCTTTTCAATGAATACATTTCTGAAATGTAAATTTTGGGGCATGATCACTCCAGCCAGAAAAGCGCCAAATAACGCATGGATGCCAATGATTTCTGACAAGTAGGAGGAAACAAGAAGGCTTACAAAGAAGATGGCAACAACTGGTTTACTAAGAGTATCCTGGTGAGAGTATATGTCTCCAAGTCGTTTTAAAAATGGCCTCACAATTTTGAGCATGAGCAATACGTATGCAATGGCCATCAAAATTGTATAAACAGAACTTACTACTGAACCGGCCTTGACAATTGCAATTACTGCTGCCAGAATGCACCACGCTGTTATATCATCAGCCGCGGCGCAGGTGATAACAATTGCTCCAAGTTTTGTTTTGCTAAGTTGGCGTTCCTGTACAATTCGCGCTAGTACCGGAAAAGCTGTAATACTCATGGCTATTCCAATGAAGAGTGAGAAGCCCAGGAAGTTTACATTTTCAGGAGCATATCCCTTGTATAAAAACAGGGCCAGTGTCATTCCCAGCGTAAAAGGAATAATGATGCTGGCGTGACTTATAATTACGGCTTCATGGGCTTTAGATTTTATTGTTTTAAGGTCCAATTCCATTCCAACAATAAACATAAACAGCACCAACCCAATCTGACTCATGAATTGTAAGTTCGGAAGCGATTCTTTCGGGAAGAGAAAGCCGGAAAAGTCCGGGAAAAACATACCAATAAATGAAGGGCCCAGAAAAATACCGGCAATAATTTCGCCAATCACCGAGGGCTGACCAATTTTTTTAAACAAAAAGCCGAAAACTCTTGCTACAACAATAATTGTTATGATTTGCAATAAAAGAATTCCAAGCGGATGTGTTACATTGTGGTGAATTGTTTGAACAAACTGATCAAAAACAGAATGCTCATTTAAAGGGATACTCACAGAAGTATTTGGTGCCTGAAGACTTTCACCTTTTTTTACAACAAGCACCATTAAAAAAGTGAATACAACAATTAGTAATATGTAAAAGGAACTGTTTCTTAATCTGGCCATATGGGGTATTTCCTGTAAAATTAATTTCAGGAATCCAGGAAAAACTATACGAAGAGTAAATTTGTAACAAGAGGACTTAAAAATGTAATTAAACTTTCAGTCTTCGGCGGAATTCGTTGATATAAGCTTCGCTTAGTGTAAAAAAAGTGGGTAAGCGGTCTTTATGCAATATGCTTGTTGAGATGTTTTCTGAAGTGAATGAAGAAATGTACTTTATTGCGAGGATTTCTTTTTTATTAATCCGGCAAAAACTTTTCGAAGGGATTGTATTTAATATCTGCTCAAAGCTTAAATTTTTTACAGTTACATGCTCGCCATTTTCGAAGAGAATAATTTTATCCCTGCTGTCGGTTTCAGAAGTTGTAATGAGATAAATTTTATTAAAGTAAATGATCATTTTGCCTTTGTCTGTATTCCACAATACCGAGGCATTTGCAATCGAATTCTCTAAAATTTGTTTTGCCTTTGCTATTGCGGTTTCAAAACGTTTGATTTCAATTGGTTTTCTAATGTAATCTACAGCTTCAAGATCAAATGCATCGGCAGCATATTCTTTATGAGCAGTTGTAAAAATTACAAGCTTTCCTTCCAGTTTTTCTGCAATTTCCAATCCCGACAATCCGGGCATTTGTATGTCCAGAATACATGTATTAAAGTCCAGTTCAGGAGCTGATTCTGTAAAAACAGCGGGATTATTAAATGCCCTTACCACTTCAACATCACTGATTTGCGTGCAAAGTAACTTGAGATAGCTTAACGCGGGGAGCTCATCGTCAAGAAGTAAACACTTTAACTTTGTACTCAATCAGATTAATTTTTAAATGTGAAATGAAAATATCTTTCTCAACGAATTGTTGTAACTGATAACAGTTTTTGTAAACCGCTTCAAGCCTTTTTTTTAAAGTTACTTTACCAATTCCGCCGTGTGATTTTTTTAAGGCCGGTTTCGAGCTTATTTTATTTGCTACTGTTAGTGTAAAAAATTCATCCTGAAGCTCAAATGTTATTGATATGAATGAATCTTTGCTATGAAAGTCGGCATGTTTAAAAGCGTTTTCGATCAAATCCGCAGATATCATAGGCGTTAATAGTTCCTGGGAGTAAAAAGGATTGTCTTCCGGAATTTTATTCTTTATATTAATATCAAATAATGGGCTAAGTTTTAGCTTATTAATTTCAATCAGATTCATAGCGAACTCAATTTCTTCACGAATGCTTACGAATTGTCTGTCCGATTCATAAAGTATGTAGTCCAGAACATTACTGAGTTTGTCCAATGAAAAATACGTTTGATATGCGTGCGACTGAATAGAGTTGAGTATGTTCTTAAAGAGGTGGGGATTAATTTTGTGTTTTAATTCCTCCATTTCAATGGTGCTGATCCTGGTTTCTAAAGATTTGAAATCAGCCTGTAGAGTTTTCTTTTGTTTCTGTAAAGAATTAACTTTTAATAAAAGCACTGCTACATATGTCGCAAGAATGGCGCAAATAACAAGAAGACATATTGCTGTTGCAGAAATGAACATACTAATTCAAAAGTAAAGACAATTTTTCGATTGGCAATAAGCTTCTGTGTTAAAGGCAGAAGAGTTAAAGGCTTTTTAAGTGTTCGCCTTTGAGGATAATGGATGGAGATATGAATTTACAAGGGCTATCAATTCAGCCATGTCGAAAGGTTTGGTTAAAATTGATTCGGCTTTTACCTTGCTGTTAAAAAGAATACTTTTGTCCATTCCGGTTACCAATATTACGGGAATGTGACTGAGTTTATTATTACTCTTTATGTATTCAAGTATATCCATACCTCCGGTAAAAGGCAACATTACATCAGAAACCACCAGGTCTATTTGCGAGTTGTCAATTACTTTAATGGAAGAAATGTAATCACTGGTAACAATTACGGAATATCCTTCCTTTGTCAGCGCCCTTGAAATAAGAGTCGCAATAAAATCTTCGTCGTCTATCACCAATACTGTTTTCGTTTCCATGATTATATAATTAGAGAGACAATAGAGAAAACCGTGCCAGATTAGATAAATTGCGCGGCGATTGTATTAATAGGTTGTAATTGTGATTTTTAGCCGGCAAACACGCATATAAAACTATAATAAGGCCATCTAAGCCATAGTTTAGATAGGTTGATCGAAAAACTGGGGTGTGGAATTGTTGAATTTTAACCACATTATTTGTTAATCACTTCCATATTTTCTACAGGATAATTGCCTGTAGTAACGGTGAAATTAAATTCTTTAATATAAGGAAGAATTTCAGCGAGACTTAGTTCCAGAGACTTGAATTTTTTTACCCGTAATTTTCCATCATCAGCATTCAAGTTCTGTTTTGATTTATCAAGCGCGTATAAAGTAGCTATGGTTTCTTTGCCATGGAATACACGCAGGGCAACCGCCTCAAATCTTTCAGGGTCAAAGTTGTTAAAGTTACGTTTGCAAAAATCATTTAGTGACTTTCCGGGTTCGATTGTTACTGAAAGAATACCTTTAAGTTGCTCGTCATTTATTTCTGTATGCTGTTTCATAAACCTATCCATTGATTATTTCCCCTCCGTTGGGATGCAGAAATTGACCGGTGATGTAACTCGAATCTTCTGAGGCCAGAAAAACATAACTCGGGGCAACTTCAACCGGTTGTCCCGGACGTTTCAATGGAGTGTCTGTTCCATGAGTTGTTATTTTGGCGTTTTTAAAACTGGCAGGTATTAGCGGTGTCCATATAGGACCGGGTGCAACTCCATTTACTCGAATTCCTTCATCTGCAAGGTTTGCCGACAAACTTCTTGTAAACGAAACAATGGCTCCTTTTGTGGCACTGTAATCCAACAATTCGGCGCTTCCGCGGTAAGCCGTAACAGAGGAAGTATTAATAATACTGCTTCCCTTTTTCATAAACGGTAGTACTTCTTTTATGACCCAGAACATTGCAAAAATATTTACTGAAAAAGTTTTGATAAGCTGTTCGGTTGTAATTCCTGTTATTTTTTTGTGAGGGTAATGTACCGCGGCATTGTTTACCAATATATCCACCTGTTTAAATTCTTTGATTATTTTCTTAACAGCCGATATACACTGGCGTTCTTTTGAAAGATCAGCAGAAATCAGAAGACATTTTCGTTTATATTTTTTTTCGATGACGCGTGCCGTTTCTTTAGCGTCTTTACTTTCATTCAGATAAATAATTGCAACGTCGGCTCCTTCCTTGGCAAATGCTATAGCCACAGCTCTTCCTATTCCACTGTCGCCACCGGTTATAATGCTTTTTTTGTTTTCAAGTTTATTGCTACCTGGTGATATACTTTCATATTCTGGTTCAGGATCCATTTTGTATTCCATGCCAGGCCGGTTTTGTTTTTGGGCCTTGAATACTTTTTTCTTTGGATTTGTTTTCTGCATGCAACTGTTAATTAAAGCGCTATTGCACTATATTCAAATGACATGCCCTTAATGTTTGAGGAATTTATGGAGCAGCGGCCGCAGCTACCAGGTTAAGTTCTATTTTAAAGGTTGTGCCTTTTCCAACTTCTGTTTCAATATCTATTCTTCCGTTATGGGTGCTGATGATGTTTTGAGTGGCGGCAAGCCCAAGTCCCATTCCATTAGCTTTGCTTGTAAAGTATGGATCAAATATTTTTGCAAGATGATCGTCCGGAATTCCCGTCCCGTTATCTATAATTTTGATAAAACATTTTTCTTTATTGGCCTCAGAAGAAATTTTTATTTCCCCTGTATTTTTTTTCACAGCTTCAATGGCGTTGATCAGAATGTTAAGAAAGGCAATGTTTAATTTTGATTCATCAGCAAGAACACTTTCTCCGTTCAGATTAAGATCAGTGACAATTTTAATATTTTTTAAATTTGCCCTGTCTCTCGCAAGTTCAACTGTATTTTGTAATATCGTTTGAATTGGAATAGGAGAACGGTTAAGCTCCATAGGCTTTGAGTTTTCAAGCAATTCAGTTACCAGATCATTAATTCGTTTTGTATTTCGTTTTATAATATCAAAATATATAATCAGATTTTGATCATGAATAAACTCTTCCAGTTGTTCAACAGAAAGATTAATGTTAGTGAGAGGATTACGTACTTCATGAGCAAGGGTTCTTGCAATTTTTCCAACGAAAGCGAATTTTTCCGCTATCATCAGATCCTGCTCGGCTTGCTTTCGGATTGTCATATCGTGAATAATTCCCTGGTAATAAATTTCTCCGCCACTTTCGTCTTTCTGAACGTTAGCGGTAAGCGCGCAGTATTTTCTGTTTCCGAATTTATCCAGCAATACTACTTCAAAGTTTGTGCAATTGCCAGTTTCCTGCATTGTTTGAATAAATTTTTCACGGTCTTCTTTATTCTCATACAAATCAGTTGTTCGCAGCTTTAACAGTTCTTCTTTTGAATATCCGAATAACCGTTCCGCTGCCTGGTTGATATCCAGAATTAATCCATCTTTACCTGAAAGGTAAATTACATCGTGTGAATTTTCGAAAATGCTCCTGAATTTTGTTTCACTCTCGCGGAGTTTCTTAATCATTCTGTGCCGCTCAATACTATAGCGGATGCTTCGTTCGAGTTTTTCGGTGTCAATCTCTCCCTTTACAAGATAATCAGCAGCTCCCAGTTCCATGGATTTAAGATCTGTTTGCTGATTGCCTAATCCTGTAAGAATAATAATTGGCGCGTCAATTCCCCCGTTAATAGATTCCTGGATAAGGTCTAAGCCGGTTCGCGCGCCAAGCAGGTAGTCGTAAAAATAAATGTCGTGCTCGTTTTTTTTTATGAGTTCAAGAGCTGTTTCGTAATTACTGGCCCAGGTAAGAGAATACGAATTGTTTTTTATTTCATTTAAACTATATTTAAATAAAACATAATCATCGGGATCATCTTCAACTAACAGAACCCTTATATTTTCTTTCTGATCCATAAAGGGGGTGCTACATGTTATAGGCCTTCATTTTATTGTACAGCGTTTTTCTGTCTATATTGAGAATTTTAGCGGCTTTACTTTTGTTATAATTCACTTCTTTTAGCACTTTAATAATCAGATCGTATTCAGCACCCAACGCTACAGATTTAAGATCCGGCTTCTCCTCCTTGATCTCATCAGTAGGAATAGATATACTTTCTGCAGTACTCTCCTGTTTGTCATAGCTTATCGCCATGGCTGTACGTGTAAAGTTAGATATTTCGAAAGGGAGCGATTTTGCTTCCACGGTTTTACCATCAGTCAGAAGTACTGTTCTGCGTACAACGTTTTTCATTTCGCGCAGGTTACCGTACCACGGATATTTTACAAAAAGATCCTGAACTTCCTGACTGAACTCTTCAACACTCTTGTTTAATTCTTCATTAGCCATTTTAAGAAAGAAGTTCGCGTACATCATGATGTCATCTTTACGTTCGCGCAATGGCGCTACCGTTAAATGAAATTCGTTGAAACGATGATAGAGGTCTTCTCTGAACTTTCCGCGTTTATACGCTTCGTTCAGATTTTCGTTACTAGCAACTATAATCCTTACGTCTATTGGAATTTCTTTGTTTCCACCAACACGTTTGATTTTTCTTTCCTGAATAACACGAAGTAATGATGACTGAACATCGTATGGCAAATTAGCGATTTCATCCAGAAAGATTGTTCCGCCATTGGCCAGTTCAAAATGTCCAATTTTGGTTCCTATTGCGCCGGTGAAAGATCCTTTTTCGTGACCAAATAATTCACTTCCTGCAAGTTCTTTTGACATTGCACCGCAATCCATAGCAATGAATGGTTGGCGTGCACGTTTACTTTTTTTGTGAATGGTTTGCGCGATTGCTTCTTTACCAGCTCCGCTTTCACCATAAATAATAACACTATAATTGGTAGGGGCTACCAGTTCAATTTGCCTTAGCAATTCTTTTGACTGAGGGCTTTTGCCAAAAACGTAATCGTTTTTTCCCCGATTCATTTTAGCGCGTGAAATCTCAATCGATTCTTCACCTTCCTCTTTTTCAGTTTTTTCAACTATTATATGCGCGAGCTGATTAGTGTTAGCCAGGGCGCGTTTAATAATTTGTAAAGTTTCATCTGGTAGCAGCGGTTTGGTTAGGTAATCAAACGCTCCCATTTTCATTACGTTCACTGCTGTGCGAATGTCTGAATATCCTGTCATAACAATGAAAGGTACTGCGGGTTCTATATCTTTTATTTTCTTAAGGACTTCCACGCCCTCCATATCACCCAAGCGGTAATCGCATAATACTAAGTCTGCAGGTTTTGCTGCAAATGATGATATACCACTCTTGCCATTTGCAACTGTTTCAACATCATAACCATTTTTGGTTAAGAATCTTTTTAATAGAAGACCCATATCCATGTCGTCTTCGATAATTAGTAATTTATCCATAGGCTACTTTTGCTAGCTCCATAATGCAAATATATGACCACATATTTTTGGGAAAATAATTCCACAGTTAAAAAGGAATAATGGTCTAAAAAGTTACGTTTTTTTTTCGAAAAAACAATGGATCCCTGGTTGATATCCTTTGCTAATACTTTACTATTAATCATATTGTTATTTGAATCTTATTACTAAATAGAATTAGTTTGATTTTTTCTAACAGAGCTATTTATTGTATTCCAACTCGCTTGTATTGAATGTTTTATACGCCATGCATTGAGTCTATATGCGTGAATAGACAAGTTAAAGTTTACGCGTTATTCTATCTGATGTGTTTTGGGATGTTGAAGAGAGAACTTTCAACCAGGTTAAAAATGAAATTGTTAAATCAGTTTTCTTTTTATAATAGAAATAAGAACATTATTATTTTTTTATCTGTTTTAAGCATTCCCCAAAATGGGGTTTATAATCTACAGTATTTAAATTTTTTTAAGGGAAAATGGGGTAAATAAAGTATTTATTTTGCTGGAATACTTTTGCCAAGGAGGAATGTGTTGAATTGGTGAAGAAAATGAGAATGAATTGTGAAAAGGAAAAAATTCGCCTGTTGGTGTCTTCTAATCTTACAAGAATACTAGTATTGTATGACAGGCTTTCAGCAGAATATAACCCACGTTACTTACCTGTAACCGTAAAATCTGTAAAGTTTTTGATTAATGAACTTGAGGAATTAGGTAATGATGATCCGATGATTTCATTGGTCCTTAAAGAGACTATTGAATGGAGGGAAAAATACTCCATTGTGTTTTCGATACCGGAACTATTAAAGAGTAAACCAAATATAGAAGGATTGCGCGAGGCCGCGATTAATTTATCGAAGCCATTAATAGAGAATTATTGCATGGAGGAGAAAAAGTTCTTAAAGGCAGTTTTTTATGATGATGAGATGATGTTATACCTTTACTCGCGAACAAAAAATAACTGTTTGTTGCTGGAAGCCTTTTGTGACAAATCAGATTTTATACCGTTACTCGAACTGACTGAATGGTGCGATGATAAACTTGCAATGGAAGGCCTTCAAGCAGCTCCTTTACAATATTAGTCTGGCATGTTTTTAGCAGCAACACACGCATAACAGTAGAATTACCATGTCAAATTATTATGAAATTGTAGCGGCCTTTCTGATGGCACTGGTTATAACGGTTTTCTTTTCTGCTGTACTTGGTCACAAAGGGCCTTGGGGAGCAATGTGGTTAGTTTTCGTAACTATTTTTCTTGCATCATGGGCAGGTTATCTGTGGATAAATCCATTTGGCCCTCTGGTGCTGGGTGTTTCTGTAGCTCCTATTCTTGTTGTTGGGTTAATATTTGCTTTTATACTGGCCGCGGTAACTATACCTGCACCCAGGAAAACAACCCAATCCGATACTACTGCTGAGTCATCCGAATCTGTAGTTGCTATAGGGTTATTTTTTTGGATAGTGTTGGTTATACTGCTGGTGGCAATAGCGGCTGGCTATTATCGAATGTCAATTAACTCGCACCAGATAGTTCATTAAAAGTTAAACCACTTTAAAAATGTATCTGAGAAATACAATTTTTTATATGTGTTGTGTTTCCCTGCCTTTATCTTTATCCTGTATTCTGTAGATGTTTTCAGTGTGAACTTCTGCCGGGAAACTAATTGTAAACGTAGCGCCATTATTCACCGAGGCTTTTGCACTGATGTAACCCTGGTGTTCCTCAACAATTTTTTTACAAATGGCAAGTCCAATTCCTGTTCCGGCGTATTCAGAATTTCCATGAAGTCTTTTAAACATTGTAAAAATTTGCTCCGCATACTGTTGCTCAAAGCCCACTCCATTATCAATAACCTGTATTCTGCAATATTTTTTAACTGTTAACTTGTTGGATGAATCTTCCTCCGCTTCAATTTTTCCGGTTATGGTAATAACCGGCTGTATGTTTTTTTGAGAGTATTTCAGTGAATTATTTATCAGGTTCTGAAACAAAGGTTTTATTAATCCCGGATATACATAAACCTTCGGCAACTTGCCAACCGTTATTTTTGCGTTTTTTTCCTGAATTTGTAAATCCATATCCGAAAGCACTTCGTCCAAAAGTACATTCATGTCAGAATACACCAATGCGTCTTTTGAAAGCGCAATTTTACTGAAGGCGAGTATATCATTAATTAAATTCTGCATTCGCTCACACGCGTTCTGCATTTTATCCATGTACATTTTCCCCTCTTCATCCAGCTGATCTTTATATTTTGTAACTACCCTGTTGCTAAAGGTCCTGATTTTACGCAATGGCTCCTGTAAATCGTGCGATGCTATAAACGCGAATTGATCCAACTCTTTATTAGTTGATTCCAGTTGCTCAATATTCTTTAATAATTGTTTGTTCAGTTCAATCACTTTTTCTTCAGAAGCAATCCGGTCTTTCACCTCAATTTCAAGACTCTTATTAATTGCTTTCAGTTTTTGTTCCTGAGATATTAACTGATGATTTTTTTTGTAGAGTTCAACAAACACGGCTACTTTAGCCCGAAGAAGTTCTGATTGTATTGGCTTATATATGTAATCAACAGCGCCGGCCTTATAACCCTTAAAAATATTTTCATCGCCATAGCTGTGGGCAGTGATAAATATAATTGGGATATGCTGGAGCTTTTCTCTTTGATAGATCATTCTTGCCGTATCAAAACCATTTATGTCTGGCATTTCAACGTCCATCAAAATCAGTGTGAAATCATGCTCCTTTAATAATATCTTTAAAGCTTCTTTCCCCGAATTTGCCCTGATTAACTGATATCCATCTCTTTCCAATATACTTTCCATTGAAAGCAAATTGTTTTCCTTATCATCTACCAATAACAGTTTTATTTTAAGCGGTTTCTGCATAGTGTTTATTATTTGTAAAACCAGATTCTCATCATTGAAAGTAACTGATCCATTTTTAAAGGTTTGGTAATGTAATCCGAAGCCCCTGCCTCAATACATTTCTGGCGATCGCCTTTCATTGCCTTTGCAGTTACTGCAATTATTGGAAGATTGTTGTTCTTATGTTCCCTACGGATTTTTTGCATTGTTTCATAACCATCCATTTCCGGCATCATAATATCCATAAGCACCATATCAATATCGCTGTATGTGTTTAGCAGATTAATGGCTTCCTTACCGCTTTCGGCAGTAACAACGTTAATATTATACCGTTCAAAAACTGTTGTAATTGCAAACAGATTGCGTACATCGTCATCAACTACCAGAACTTTTTTTCCAGACAAAATATCACTCTTCATACGGATATTTTCCATAATTCTTCGTTTTTCAACGGTGAATCTGGTGTAGTTCATATGCAGAAGCATCATTGTTTCTTCCAACAACCTGTCAAGCGAGTGAACATCTTTCAATACAATACTGCTTGACATTGTATTCAGGAGTGATAATTCATCCTTTGTAAAATCTTTCGCTGAATAAATAATTATCGGCGTCAGCATATTTTTCTTCCTGTCGAGTTTGTTCAAAAGGTCAATGCCTGACATATCCGGTAAAGTGTAGTCTAATATCACCGTGTCAAATTGTTTTTCTTTTAGCAGGTCAAGCGCTTTTTTACCAGACGATACTATTGTTATTTCGATACCGTCTTCCTGTAGTGTTTTTACAATTTGTGAAGATTCGATTTCATTATCCTCTATAACCAGTAGCTGCCTCTTTTCCCTGTTGTGAAATTCTATTATATCATCGAACAGTTCATCTAATATATCATTATTCAATGGCTTCAGGTGAAAACTTCTTGCTCCTCGTTTTAATGCAAGAATGCGGTTCTCTTCTCCGGAGATCAGATGAATTGGTATATGTCTGTAGTTTAGATCATTTTTTAGGAGGTCAAGTACTTTCCATCCGCTTGTATCAGGCAATTTTACATCCAGAGTAATTGCTATAGGTGAATAGCGCGATACAAAGTTAAAAATCTCAACGTAATTTGTGGCTATTACTACCTTTACGCCATCCTCATGCGCCCTTTCAATCATGATTTTTCCGAAGCGAAGATCATCTTCAATCACAAGTATAACCTTATCGTTAGGACTGATATTGGTTCTGTCGTCGCCTGTTTCGTTGATCATCTCATCAACATTATCAAGTTTTTTGATTTCGATGCCTTCATCCGTCATATTAAACGTATTCAGTATCATGTCAAGATCTTTCTTTTCTGTGTGAACTGTTTCAAGCGATTGCGATGAAGGAAATTCACTGGGGATATTATCCATTGGAAGATAAAGGGTGAAAGTGCTTCCTTTGCTAACTTCACTTTCCAGTTCTATTGAGCCGCCCAATAATTCGGCCAGCCCGCGGCTAATAGATAACCCTAAACCGGTTCCGCCATATTTGCGACTTGTTGATCCTTCCGCCTGCTGAAAAGCTTCGAAAATAATATTCTGTTTATCTGTTGGGATGCCGATACCAGTATCGCTAATAGCAAATGCTACAACTTTTTCAGCTTTATCTAAAGTTGTATTTACTCCAGGCTTCCATTCCTTTTTGGCTTCGTATATTTTTAATTTAACCTCACCCTTCTCTGTAAATTTAAACGAGTTGGAAAGCAGATTCTTTAAAATTTGGTTCAAGCGCTGAGAGTCGGTGTCAACAGCCTCTGGCAATTCTTTGTCAACTTCAATTTTAAATTTGAGATTCTTGGTTTCAGAAATCGGTTTAAATGTGGTTTCAACAAATGCCGAAATTTCTGAGAACCGGATGCTTGAAATGTTGGCGGAGATAAATCCTGATTCGATCTTAGATAAGTCGAGGATATCATTAATTAATTGTAATAAGTCGTCGCCACAAGAGTGAATTGTTTTAGCGTAACGTGTTTGCTTTTCATTAAGGTTGCCCTCTGCATTTTCATATAACTGCTGAGCAAGGATAAGCAGTGAGTTCAGCGGCGTACGCAATTCATGAGACATGTTTGCCAGGAACTCTGACTTATATTTTGATGTTAGTGTTAACTGCTCAGCTTTTTCTTCAAGCGATCTTCTGGCTTCTTCGATCTCTTTATTCTTAGCCTCCACTTCATTCTTTTGTTTTACAAGAAGCAGGGCTTTGTCCTGCAATTCGTCGTTTGTTCTTCTTAATTCTTCCTGCTGTATCTTCAACTCACCTGCAAGTGATTGAGATTGAGCGAGAAGTTCTTCTGTGCGCGAATTGGTTTCGATTGTGTTTAATACTATTCCAATACTTTCTGTTAACTGGCTTAAGAAGTCTAAGTGTGTCTGACTGAAGCTGTCCAGCGAACCCAGTTCAATTACCGCTTTTACATTGTTTTCAAACAGCACCGGTAACACTATCAGGTTGCTTGGCTTTGCTTTGCCAAGTCCTGAACTGATCTTCACATAATCATTAGGGATGTTCGACAAAATAATGCGTTCTTTTTCAAACGCGCACTGTCCTACCAAACCTTCGCCTATCATGAATTCTTTCGGAATATTTTTTTCTGATTTATAAGCGTAAGCTGCAAATAGTTTCAGTTTTGCAATTTCTTCTTCTGTAGATAAAATGTAAAATGCTCCGTAATGAGCGGTTACAACCTGAGCCAATTCTGAAAGTATTCGTCTTGCCACTGTCTGAAGATCTTTCTGGCCTTGCAACATTTGCGTGAACTTAGCAAGGTTTGACTTTAACCAGTCCTGCTCGTGGTTTAGCAAAGTTGTTTCGCGCAGGTTGGTGATCATCTGGTTGATTGTGTCTTTTAACTCTTCCACTTCACCTTTTGCTTCCACACGAATATTACGGGTTAAGTCTCCTTTTGTTACAGCTGACGCTACCTCAGAGATAGAACGCACCTGCGTTGTTAGATTTTCTGCAAGTTGATTTACGTTTTCTGTTAAATTTTTCCATATACCTGAAGCCCCAGGAACATTTGCCTGCCCACCTAATCTTCCTTCAACTCCCACCTCCCGGGCCACGTTAGTTACCTGATCTGCGAACACAGCCAGTGTTTCGATCATCTCGTTGATAGTGTCTGTTAACTGAGCTACTTCTCCTTTGGCATTAATTGATAATTTCTGACGCAGGTTACCGGTTGCAACGGCTGTTACTACTTTTGCGATACCACGCACCTGTGATGTTAGATTGGATGCCATCATGTTAACCGAGTCGGTCAAATCTTTCCAGGTTCCTGCAACTCCGGCAACATAAGCCTGTCCGCCTAATTTACCATCCGTGCCTACTTCCCGGGCAACGCGTGTTACCTCTGATGCGAAGGCGCGTAACTGATCAACCATTTTATTGATTGTGTTCTTCAAATCAAAGATTTCACCTTTTACATCCACGGTAATTGTTTTTGAAAGGTCACCACTTGCCACCGCTTTTGTTACTTCCGCGATGTTACGAACTTGTGATGTTAAGTTTCCTGTCATCTGATTCACCGAGTCAGTTAAATCTTTCCATGTACCGGCAACACCTGGTACAAAAGCTTGTCCTCCCAGTTTTCCATCAGTTCCTACCTCGCGGGCAACACGTGTTACTTCTGAAGCAAAACCACGAAGCTGGTCAACCATGGTATTTAAAGTTTCTTTTAATTGTAAAATTTCACCGCGTACATCAACTGTAATTTTTTTTGAAAGGTCGCCATTTGCTACAGCAATCGCTACATCGGCAATGTTCCGCACCTGTGCTGTTAAGTTACCGGCCATCTGGTTTACAGAATCGGTCAAATCTTTCCATGTACCGGCAACACCTGGCACGTGCGCTTGTCCACCGAGTTTTCCTTCAGTACCTACCTCTCTCGCAACACGTGTTACCTCCGAAGCAAAACCGCGGAGCTGGTCCACCATTGTATTGATAGTGTTCTTTAATTCAAGAATTTCTCCTTTTACATCAACTGCAATTTTTCTGGATAAGTCTCCGTTAGCAACCGCAGTTGTTACCTCTGCAATGTTACGCACCTGCGATGTCAGGTTGGATGCCATTTTATTAACCGAATCTGTAAGGTCTTTCCAAGTTCCGCCAACACCTGGTACATCAGCTTGTCCGCCTAACTTACCTTCTGAACCTACTTCAAGCGCCACGCGCGTAACCTCTGAAGCAAATGAATTCAACTGATCTACCATTGTATTGATGGTGTTCTTTAACTCAAGAATTTCTCCTCTAACATCCACTGTAATTTTACGCGACAGGTCACCATTTGCCACCGCGGTTGTTACCTCCGCAATGTTACGCACCTGACCTGTTAAGTTAGAAGCCATTTGATTTACCGAATCGGTTAAATCTTTCCATGTGCCGGCTACACCTTTTACCTGGGCCTGTCCTCCCAGTTTCCCTTCCGTACCTACTTCAAGCGCCACACGTGTTACCTCAGAGGAGAAAGAGTTAAGCTGATCCACCATGGTATTTATCGTATTCTTCAACTCAAAGATTTCTCCTTTTACATCAACAGTAATTTTTTTTGATAAATCACCCTTTGCTACCGCTGTTGTAACATCGGCAATATTACGTACCTGAGCCGTTAGGTTACCAGCCATTTGGTTTACAGAATCTGTTAGTTCTTTCCATACACCACCAACTCCTTTCACTTTCGCCTGACCTCCTAATTTTCCTTCAGAACCTACCTCGCGGGCTACACGCGTTACCTCCATTGTAAAAAGATTCAGCTGTTTAACCATATCGTTTACCTCGTTTGCCAAACGGGCAAACTCACCCTGTAAAAGATGATTGCTAACATCTATTGGAATTTGTTGGGATAGATTTCCTTTCGCTACCGCGGAAATCACGCGGTCAATTTCCCTTATAGGATAAACAAGGTCAGAAATAAGAGCGTTAAGATCGTCAACACCTTTTTTCCATTCGCCTTCTGCTTCATTTAAAACTATTCTTTGATTTAATTTTCCTTCTTTCCCAACAGAGTTTCGGGCTTTTGCAAATTCGTGTACAAGATTTTTATTGTTTAAAATAATCTCGTTCATGGTGTCGCAAACTTTTCCACTCAAACCAACCCTATTAATGGGCATCCGTGCTTCAAAATTTCCTCTCTTTATTTCGAGTAATACGGTAAGAATTTCTGTTGCGTCAATTAAATCTTTATCAATTTCAGCAGGTCTTCCATACGGTACTTTTTTTTCTCGCTTGCCATTAGGTTTTTTAGGCGCAATTTTTTTTTGAGCGCCAATGGGTTTTTTGCCTTTCGCTTTCTTAGACCCTAAGGGGGATTCAAGAAAATCTCCTTTTATTGAACCATTATCACTTTTAGCTTTTTTAGAAGATGTAGCCATAATTTCTTTGATTTATGATCTAAAAATGTTATTAACAATATATCAAAGCTAATCGAATTCTGTAGAAGTCTTGTGTTTGTTGATAAATTCAGGGTTTGGGGAAATTATGCTACAATTTTTATTAACAGCAAATTGAATGCCAAACAAACGAAATTGCTTACAATTAAAGAAGAGTAAGAATAGTTACGATAACTGACGTTTTGTATTATTATTTTTAGGTGGCATGGTGCCAAAAACTATATCCCATAATGGAGTGGAAACGCCGAATGCTTTGTCAGGATATTTGTAATGATGTTTTAAATGATGTAACCATAAACCATGAAAAAATAATTTTCCTGGTCTGGTGTGTACCATAAAATGAACATACGCGTAAAAAAGGTAACCAAGGATTATTCCTCCCATAAAGGCGAATGCGTGCAGATGTATGAGAGAGAATAACAATGAAAATAAAACAATCATAAAAAAAGTGCAAGGCACAGGCGACATGAACAAGCATTGTAAATTTCTGGGATTATTAAGATGTATGCCATGGAGGACGTGATGAACACGCTTGAGCAATGGAAAATACTTGTGAACCCGAAAAATGTACCTATGAATAAAGTATTCTAAAAGAGTCCAGGTAATAACTCCTCCAAGAAGCAAAGCAGCCGTTAACCATAAATTTAGTTCAGTATAACCGTAGTTTAGGAATAATAACAGCGTTACTAAACATGTGTAATATGCCAGGGTTTGTTTTGGATTACTTTTTGTGAGTTTTTCAAGAACCGAATTTTTTAAAATTCCGTTTTCGGCTTTCATATGTGTGTTAAGGTAGATGAATAATATTTCGGAATTTTTGATGCGTAATAAATTAATAATTTAAAACAAATGGAAATTACTGAAACAATTTTCCGGGCAGTTAATTACTGCCCGGAATAAACTTAAAAATGATCAGGCAAGACGTTTTCTGTTTCCGCTTAAAACAACAACAATACCAGCCACTAATAACACACCGCCAACAATAGGCGACCAGCTTATAGGATTATTTTGTCTTTTTTCAATTTGTATTGGACCTACATCCACCACATTTTTTTTGGTTGCAATATTTACACCCGTGATTATCATCATTATGATTCCAAGGGCAATTAATACAATTCCTAACGTTCTCATTTTAATAGTTTTTAAGGTTTAAAGCTGTAGGACAAAAAAAATGCCAGCTCAATTAATTTAACTCTGGCGAGTTTTTTTAAATCATATTGAAAAAGAAATGGCATGAAGAAGATGATTTTTTTCTCAATTATAATAATGGCATTATTGTATTGTTTTTCCTGTTCTAATGAAAAGAAATTGCTAAGAAAAGCGGCAATAGCGGTTGATCACACAAATTACGAGGAGGCGGTTTCGCATTACGACGAAATTCTTCAAAAGGATAAGGATTCATATTTCGGTAATGCAGGAAAAGGTATAGTTCTGTCTGAATATCTCGAAAAACACGAACAGGCTATTCCGTATCTCGAAAAGGCTCTTGAAAAAAGTCCTGGAAAAACCAAGATGAAGCTTAATTACGACCTTGGAAAAAGTTATCAGTTTATAGGAAATTATCCCCGCGCTTTATTTTTCTACGAAAAAGCAATGTCTTATAATAATATCGATAATCCTGATTACGATGCCTTTCTTTCAAAGCGTGTGGCCGATTGTCGTTATGCCCTCGAACATCCTGAAGTAGCATCTGCTTCGAAACAATGGGTTAAAAATGTTGGAAAACCGATTAACACACCAATGCCTGAATACAGCCCTGTATTTTATAATAATACAATGATTTTTACATCTCGCCGGCAGGATCACAAGAAAGAAAAAAAGAATGGAGTTGATGGAAAATATTTTGAAAACATGTATATCTGTAAATCAAAAAGTGATAGTTTTTCTGAACCTGTAAAATATACATTACCTAACTATTCAAAAAATTCAAAATATAACAGGCATAATGAATCTGTTTTGTCTGTTTCTTCTGATTACAAAAAATTGTTTATTTATCGTAATGGAAAAATTTACGAATCCGAAATTAATGATTCGTCCAATGCTAAAAGTGCAAGGAAAATGGGCGAAGAAATTAATTTTTCATACTTGCAAAATCACGCTAGTATTTCTTCTGATGGAAAGACATTGTTTTTTTCAAGTGAATCGGATAAGGGAGTTGGCGGGGCCGATATTTTCAGAGCAGTAAAAAACGATGACGGCAATTGGTCTGAACCTCAGTTACTGTCAATTAATACCGAATACAATGAGGATTCTCCATTCATTGCCAATGACGGCATTTTATATTTTTCCTCTAATGGTTTACCCGGCTACGGGGGGTATGATGTTTATAAAACAAAGTTGGTTAATGGACAATGGACAACTCCCGAGAATCTCGGTCAGCCAATAAATTCGCCGGCAGATGACATTTATTTCGCCCTTAACCCAAATAGTACTGATGGTTATTATGCCTCCGGGAGACAGGGAGGCCTGGGTGACATGGATATTTACCAGGTGCACTACGTTGCTGCAGAAATTAAAGATTGCGATGGTTACAATGAAATATTTGCAATAACCGCGGAACCAGAAAGTGAAAAAAGTCTGGTTTATAATATCGGAATAAAAATACCCGAGACATATAAAGGAAAAATAAAATCAATTAACTGGGCACTTAATGCTGAAGCAATAAGTATAACAGAGGCTGCATTTACGCATACATTTATCTCTGCCGGTACTTACACAATTTTCTCTAAGGTGGTTATAGAGTGTGATACATGCCCTTCGCTTATCTCATTCTGTTCTCAAAAAAATATTACTGCAGGAGAAACAGGCATCGTGATTTTAGAGCCTGAGGATAAAAAAGATACCGGTATAGAAAAGTTGCAAGAAAAGAATGGAGTAGAGATGCCTGGCGATTCATATTATAGCGATGAAGAGCTTACCAGTTTAGGCTGGAACACTTCACCGGTTTATTTTGATTCTGAGAAATATGATTTAAGTGCCAATGCACAAAAAGTGTTGGATCAAAATATTCAGATTTTAAAATCGAATCAAAATTTGAAAATTGTGATTAATGGATACGCGGATTCCGGAGGAAGCGAAGCTTATAACATAAATCTCTCCTTAAAACGCGCGAACAAAGTGAAGCAATATATTTTGGATAATGGTGTGGAAGCGCGGGCCATTAGAAGCATCAAGGGATACGGAGAGTCGGAATTAGTGAATAACTGTACCAAAAAGGAAAGTTGTGTTGAAGCCGACCACGCGAAAAACAGGAGGGTAATATTTAAGGTAATTAAAATGCAGATTAAGCCTGTGGCAATTCAAGAGTGATATTTTCCGCATTAAACAGCAGTTATTACACAATTGGGTACAAATTTAAAATAATTATAGTTTATTAAGTTGAGATTTGTGGCATGTTTTTTTTACAAAAAACAGCATTCACTTAAAAATCTATAAATATGGCAAATCCAAAAAACAAAGACCGCGATGAAAAACAATCGGGTTTCGAAAACACAAATTCTGAAAACTTGAAAAATGAAGCCGACTCAAACTTTTTTTCTGAATCTGAAAATGAAACCGATGCGGATGTAGAAAATTACGTACAGAGTAATGAATATAACGACTCAGAAGCAGGAAGGGATTCTAAATCACCTAAAACTTCTTTTTCTGGACAACAGTCGAAAAGTAAAGCAAACGACCTGAATGAATTTACCAGCCAGTCTTCAAACCAGGGTTCAGGATCGTTCTCTGGTCAAGGCGGTTGGGGAAAATCCAATAACCAAAATCAGGGATTTGGTTCATATAATCAGGGATCATATAACCAGGGAAGTGGCCAGCATTATGGTTCCAATAATCAAAATAGAAATCAGTCTTTTGGTAGCGAGAATTTTGATACATATAACCAAGGTGGAAATCAAAACTACGGTGGGCAGAATTATAGCGGTTATAATCAGGGAGGATCGTACAATCAGGGCAATCAAAACCAGAATTATGGCGGAGGCTATAATCAGGATTTCAGATCATATGAGGAAAGGCAAAATCAAAACTATCGCGGTCAAAACATTAATGGAGGATTTCACCAAGGCCAGGGGTCATACCACCAGGGTGAACAAAATCAAGGCTATGGACAAAACTATAGCGAAGGTAATTATCAGGACCCATTCCGTAGCGGAAGCAATCAATATTTTGATAGGCAAAACTATGATGAATTTCAGAACAGAGGCTACATTCAAAGAGGAAGAAATCAGAATTACGGAGAGCTTGATTACGATCGCGCATCGTATAATCAGGGTTATGGTTCATATCAGCAAGGAAGACAAAATCAAAATTACGGAGGTTATAACCAGGGCCATGAACAAAATTATGGCGGACAGAATTTTGAACAACGTTATATTGACTCGGATCCGGAAGCAGAGTGGTATAACCACGGGCGGCAACAAAACTTTGGCGGAGGATCTTTCAAGCAGGGTTCACGTTACAATCAAAGAGGGCAGAATAAATTTAATCAAAGTTATAGCAGGCAAAATTATGGCCCATATAATCAGAGCCAGGGAAGCCGTAATTACGGAGATGATTCTTTTCATGGGGGAGGATGGCAAGGTCAGGGATATGGTACGCGCAATCAGAGAAATAGAGGTAGACTTCAGGGTGACAACATGAGCCGTGGAAGCAGTTACCGTTCAGAGTTTGATCTGAATAATGATTATGGCCGTTTTGAAGATTATCGTAATGAAGATTACGGATCGAATATGTACAACGAGAGCCAAAGCGACGATTGTTATAATAACAGGGGAGAATTCAGGGGATCTTACAGTCATGGTAATGCCAGAAAAGGCAGGACGCGCCGCGGTAATGCAAGCCATGGAAATGGTTCTTACGGATCAGGTCGCGGTTACAGACGCAGAAGGAACAGCTGGCGATCTCACAGATAATTTCATATTTTAAAAAACAGAAAAACCCTTAGCAAAAAGTTAAGGGTTTTTTTGATGGTAATCCACAGAAAACTGCTGGCACGATCTTTTAATATGTAAAAATAACTTCATAGTAAACTGCGAAAGCAGAGAGTGTGTGTTTTTGTTTAATAAGAAAATTCCCTGTTATATCAATAGCAGGGAATTTTTTTGAGTTGAAAAAAGAAATAAAAAAAGTCGACTTTTACAGTTTTTAAATTTTCTAATTTGTGGAAACTTAAACTTATTACCAATAATTAAAAAACTAAATCCTAAAAATCGTTTTCATAAGTTCCATTAAATTTATTGGATAGTGTGATGAACCATTTTTTGACGCTGCGAACTGCTCCTGACATTGTAAAGATGATTCCTTTTTTGGCAAGATGTGCCCGAAGAACCCGAGAACGGATACTTCCGGTTTCGAGGATTGCTTCATTCAGTTGTTGAGTCTTAATGCCCCATTTTTTTGTCCAGTAATTTACCACTTTTGGCTTATACGGATAAACCAGGGTTTCTTTGTTTAGTTTAAATGTTAGCATGATATTTTATTTTTGTTTGTTTTTCGAGTAGTAAGGAAGATCTTTATTGGATGGACCGTTAATTACTTTACCTTCATGTGTATACCGGCTACCATGACAAGGACAATCCCATGTTTTTTCATCATTATTCCATTTCACAATGCAACCTCTATGCATACATTCGGCCTGAAGAATATGCAGAATACCATCTTCATCTCTGTAGGCTGCAAACTTTTCCCCTTCCACTTCAATAATATGGCCTTCGTTAACTTTTATTGTTGCAATTTCAACGGGTTTTGAATCTGTAGCTTTATTTTTAAAATACCCAAGTGTAACACCGGTGAGTTCCTTGAAGAAAGTTTTCCCTGCAGAAAAAATTTTGAAACGGGATGGATCATATAATTTTTCCCATTCATTTTCCTTTTCATTTATGAGGTCGCTGATAAGAATTCCCGCTATTGTGCCATGCGTCATTCCATGTCCTGAATCCCCGGTAGCAATGTAAATGTTGTTTTTATCAGCAGGATCTCTACCAATAAAGGCCAAAGAATCCATAGGTTCCAGTACCTGCCCGGACCACATATAAATAATATCTTCTATAGGGAATCGTTTTCTTGCCCAAAATTCAAGCAGCGCGTAACGGTCTTCTTCATTAATTTTTTTCTCTTCGGCAATACCTGTTGGATGATCTTCTCCGCCGCAAATCAACACGTCGTATTTTTCATTGTAGTCTACTAACCTTATAAAATGATAAGGTGGTATTTCTTTGTTAATCGAATAATCTCCAGTATCCCACCATAGCGATTTTGCAAGCGCCCCTTTTTTTATTTTAGCTCCAATTACATAAGTTCGGTAAGGGTATTGTTTCAGATGAATAAAATATTTACCATTTACCGGTGAATTTGTTGCCACCACAATATGTTTTGCTTTTACTGTGTAACCTGATTTTGTAACAATTCCTTCGCTATCAATTTTTTCGGCATGTGTTGAAGTATAAATTTGTCCACCCATTTTTTCAATGGATGCGCAAAGTCCTTTCAAATATTTTAGAGGATGAAACTGTGCTTGTCCAGAAAATCTGAGACACGGTATCTGCTCATTGGTGCCTGGGACATACGGAATTTCTTCCACTTCCATTCCTGCTCGATGTGCGGCTTTTAGTTCTTTCTCAAGAGAGTTGTGTTCATCTGAAGGATGCAAAAAAAGATATCCAAAAACCCGTTGAAAATCACAATCAATTTTTTCCAGATGGCATGTTCGCTCGATAAAATCAATGGCGGCTTTATGACTATCCGCTATTTTTTTTGTTTTTTTTTCACCGTATAAATGCTCAAGTTTATAAAATCTATCGTCAAGTGCTGAGGCAAGATGTGCCGTGGTTCTTCCTGTTTCTCCGCTACCAATGTTTCCATCTTCGACCAATACAACTTTCTTTCCGGAACGACACAAATTATAAGCAATGCTAACTCCTGTAATTCCTCCGCCAACAACAACAACCTCAGTGCTGATATTGTTGGTTAATGTAGAATAACTAAGAGGCATTGATGAATCCAGCCAGTATGAAGAATGATTACCGGAGGTAACTTTTCCCTTTTGAGTAAAATCCATAAACAAGGAGTTTTAACATATTTATACAAAAAACTTTCCCGCATGTTAAATCGTTATAATTGATAAGATGTGTAAAATTTGCTACACCCTCACAGGCATAGAACTTGCCGCAGTATATCAATAATTGATGTAAAGTTTAATAATTATGATAGGTAACAATTACGGTTCAGGGAAGAAATCGGTAAAACCGGGCAGGAAGCAGCAAACTAAAAAACGTATCAAAAAGACAACCAAAGTTGCAGAAGATTTAAAATTAAACGAGGAGGAAAAGGAAAGATACCAGGAACGTAAAGTAAATGATAAGTCTTCTCTTGAGAAAAATATTACAGGTTCGGAAGAAATAATGGAAGATGAAGACGAGAGTAAAGTAACAAATATAGAAGAAGATGTTGTTAACAAAAAAGGTCAATAAATAAACAACGTTTATCAACAGCTTATTATGATCGGGAAACTACAGTCATTCGTACCTTTATATATGAGGGCCTCAATTGTACTCTTAGGCATTCTTTCATTTTTTTTTATTGTTTATGTCGGGCAGAATATTATTCTCCCCCTGGTATTTTCTGTCTTGGTTGCAATACTCATTAATCCATTGGTGAACTTTCTGATTCTTAAAAGAATTAATAAGATTATAGCCATTGCAATTCCTCTATTGATAGCGCTCGCTTTAATGGGAGGGATTATTGTTTTTTTTTCATCACAATTTAATTCATTTACAGAAGCGCTTCCTCAACTTAGAATAAAGTTTAACGAACTGCTCGTGCAGTTGGTTGACTGGCTTCATAGGAATTTTAATTTAAGTTCTGAGAGGATTAATGAGTGGATAAGCACTAAAACGGCTGAGCAGGTTGATAACAGTTCAAAAATTATTGGCAGTACAGTAAACCGTATTACTCAATTTTTTGTGTTGGTGCTTTTAGTGCCGGTTTATATTTTTTTATTGATTTACTATAAGCCATTACTTTTAAAATTTATAAGCAAGTTGTTTCCTGTTGATTTACACGCGGAAGTTGTAGACGTACTGCGGGAAATAAAACAGCTTGTTCAGCATTACCTTGTTGGTCTTTTACTGGAAATGTTTATTATAGCCGGATTAACATCTTTAGGTTTATTTCTTTTAGGAATACAAAATCCGGTTTTGTTTGGTGTTATTACCGCGCTGCTTAATACTATTCCATATGTAGGAGTGCTCGTTGCGAATATTTCATTCGCAACAATAGCGTTAATTACAAAATCTCCAAGTTCTGCATTATTTGTTCTCATACTGTATATTGTTATTCAGTTTATAGATAATAATATTATCGTTCCGCGTATTATTGGTGCAAAAGTAAAAATCAACGCTCTTGCAACAATATTAACTGTTTTAATAGGGGGGGAATTATGTGGCATTGCAGGAATGTTTTTGGCTATACCGGTTACAGCGGTGTTTAAAGTAATATGTGATCATATCGAACCCCTTGAACCTATTGGATATCTTTTGGGAGATACTATGCCAGCAAGCAAAAGAAGTATTTTTAAAACTGGAAGAGTGCAATTACCGGTTGAAAACAAAGGTGAAGTTCAGAAAAAAAGTGAGGAAAAAAAGGAGTAGCTTAATCTGTAACTATTACAAGGAATTTATTCGCGCTCCAGAATTTTTCAGGTTTTATAATACGTATCATCGTGTACATGTTTTCTGCGTTTCTGTCGAGTACATAGGAATCTTCGGGATGAGTTGTTACTACCTTAACTTTTCGGTTATTTAAAGGGATGCTTAATAATTGGTTGTAATCAATCCTGGTAAAATTATATGCGTCAAACTCAGGGCTAAGTTTGGCAGTTTTGCCCATACCCAGCAAGCCTCCGCTTTTATCAATTATTTTCATTTCACGGAGTTGTTTTGATTTACCGACAATATAATAAGCAGTTTGTATTGAAGCTGTTTGGGCGCTTATTGTTTCTGATTGGATGTAATTTATTCCCGATAAGGTGTCTAAAGAAGTACGTAGCTTTACCATTTGTAAATTAACGGAGCTTAAGCGATCATTCAGTGCGGCAAGCTCATCGTTCTTTTGAGTGATTTGCTCATTAAGGGTATTAATTATATTCTGAAACTCATTAATTTTAAATCTTGAGTTTTTCAGTTTTATATTTAGTGTTTCTATTTGCTTTTTGTTTTTTTCAAGTAGGTCATTAATAGCGCTGATTTGAGAATTGATTCTTTTTTTGAAATCAGTTTTCATTTCTCCTTTCTGACGTGTTACATTAATATTAATAAGGTTTTGTTTTTTTGCCACCGAATCAAGAGTTCGTTCTATTTCGTTGAATGAAGCCAAAAACTCGCTAACGGCAGAATCTCTGGCCGCAAGTAATCTGCTGATCGAATCCACGCGGGACTGTTCATTGTTCGTTCCCGCTTCTTCCTCTTTGTTATTACAAAAGGAAAGGAGTAAAATTAATGATATAGAAAAAAAATATTTCATGCTATTTGGATGAAGTAAAAGATTATACCGGAAACATAATAAAACAGCCCGGTATTCGCCGGGCCATTATATTTTTATTCAAAGACTTTTTACGGTGTCGCGTATGAGTTTAATTCTGTCGTGCGATTGTTGCAGGTATTTGTCCTGTTCTTTCACAATATTTAAGTGATGCGCTGGAAGTTTATTTGAGTTTATTACATCGTGATACATATCCATTGCCGCTTCTTCTCCAAATTCACATGATGAAATTATCGACTTTCTGTTTTTACCGGCAATCGCTGATTTAAAATCCATCCATGCCCTGAAAATCTTTCCACTTCCTGTAGTTCCTTCTTCTGGAGTTCCTCCAAGTTTTAATACTTCTCCTAATAATTCATTTTTGAATTTTCGGCTTTCCTGTGCCATGGTGTGAAAAAGGGATTTCAACTGAGGATCTTCTGTATCTGTAACCGCTCTCTCGTATCCTTCAATTCGGTCATTATTAGTTCTTATCAGATCATTCAACAACGATATAGTCTGGCTGTCATTCGTTTCCATTTGTATATTATTTACCTACAACAATAAATTAAATGTTTATGCCAAAACAAATTCTTTACATGTATTATTATTTCTTTGGACTTATTTTTCTGGCGGTATACCGATTAATCCTTACATTTAAATGGTTTCATCCTGTGATTTACCGTATTCATATAGCAGTTTATTAATTTATTTTTTGCTTTTTTTATCGGTTATTTTCATTTTTCGTTTTAGCTTTTTATTTTTCACCCTTTAGACGGTGATAATACTAGCCACATTTTATGATCACCTAAACATGATTATCTGGAAAATTTGCACCTCTCAGAAAGGATAGCCTATGGCAACATTAAGCACAAGGTTTTCACTTCTCCAGTCAGCATTGGAGAAATTAAATGAGTTGAAAACCCACCTGTTGTTTTCAGGCAGCCATGGTTTTCGAAGTGGGGTAGCCAGATCAAACCGAAGTACAAAGAACGATACATCTATTCTCAATCCTATTCCTGCACCAACGGCAATTTCCTTGTAAAAATTATCAATTGAAAACGCATTGCCGTTAATCGATGGATTTACTTCAAATAACCAGGTGTTACCCGCGTCTGAAAAAATAGCACCTTTTAGGGATTTAAAAACATCAAACCTGTATTCAATATTACCTTCCAGCTTCATATCTCCTCCCTGCTGTAAAAAAAGAAAGGCCTGATTTCCGGCTACCGAATAGGTTGATGGCCCAACTGAATTAATGGCAAAGGCTCTGATACTGTTAGGACCTCCGCTGAAAAATTGCTTTATGTAAGGAAGCGTTGAAGAGTTACCATAAGCTTTGCCAAGTCCAACAAAAAGTCTTTCAGCTAACTTGCTTTTTTTGAAATTGAGGTAACTTCGGATATCAAAACTTACTTTTGAAAACTCAGAATAAATTACATTTCCTATCTCAAAAGGATTTTGCTCGTTAGGTTTTCGTCCCCTTAGTTTGTTGTATAACGAAAAGGAATTTCCTGAAGTTTCAAAAGTGGTATTAAAATATAATTGGTGCTTTTTTCTTTCCAGAATTTGTTCATTATACACGTATGAATACATTAAACCGGCAATAAATTGTTGTTCATAGCTCTTTTTAATAAATGGATTGAATTGTAAAAGTTCGTTGAATTCAGGCGTTTGATTGGCAATTGTTGTTTGGTTAACATTAATAGGAGCGAGTTCATGTTCTTTAGTGGCAGTTTCCTTCCATTTAAAACTATAAACGAATTGTAGAGAGCGAAGATCGAAATAACGCACCCGTTTTAAATAATTATATGACAGTGACAATTTTGTTTTCGGAACAAAAAAGCTGCTCGTATTGTTGATGTTGAATGGAAGTAAAAAACGCGGAAAAATAAGTTCTGCTTTGGAGTTCAATGAGTATGAGTAAAGATTTTTATATTTACCTGTAATTTGAGTTTCAAATGAACCTCCAAAATTAACATTCAATAATTCCGCGCCTTTAAAAGTATTGCGGTTTTGATAATTAATGTTCAATTGTGGGCCTAGAAAATCATTAGATTTTGAAATAAGATTAATTTCATAACGTAAGGTTCGCTTAGGCAGAGGTGTCAAAAAAACGCTCGTGTTTAAATAATCGCTGATCGAATCTTTTTCCGAAAAATGAATCCTTACAAATTTGTAAGTACCCATCGTCATTAACCTGTTAAGAGTGTTGTTGTGCTGTTTTCTGGAGTAAATGGCACCAGGCCTGATTAAGACCGATTTTAAAATCACCCGTGGTTTAACTTTTGTGTCATTGTCTGTAAATATTATGCTGTCGGAAATAATTAATTTCTTATGTAGGCTATCAGCGTTTCTCTCCATCAATGAATACTGCGGATCTATTAAAATTGAATTAATCTTGTACACTTTCAGTGCTTTTTCCGGAACATCTTCCTTAAATGTTAGTTGAAGTTTAACAGTGCGGTCACGCGAAGAAGTATCTGCATGAAATACCAGGTAGTCGGGATTAAAAAAATAGTAACCGTTATTCTTTAAAATTCCGTCAACCCTTTCCCTTTCTTTTTTCAATGTTTCCAGATTATAATCATCCCCGGATTTTATTAATGATTTTTTACGGTTCGTTGTGATAATCTGCATGATTTTTTCATTAGTGATGGAATAGCTGATTTCGGAAATAGAATAAGGCGGATGTACATGACAGATGTATATAATTTTAGCTGTTCGTTTTTTTTCTATCACTTTATATTCGGTTCTGGAGTTAAATATCCCCGCATTAAAAAGTTTTGTGTCTATGTATCTGACAGTTTCATTCGGTTTGATTTTTGAGAGAAGTACGGGTGGTTCACCTTGTTTCCTAAGAAATTTTTTTAATCCTTTTTTTGAAGTATCACCTTTCTGATACATCCACAATTTCAATCGCACTCCAAGAAAAGAGGAATTTGGCTCAGTTCTTATTGCGCTTTTGGCGGCTGCCCTTAACTGGTTCTTGTTTTTCAATTTTAGTTTTGGCACCATTTGTACTGATGCTCCGGTATACAATTTTTCACCGGGAGGCAGGCGTTTTATGCCGCTGCATGAACATATTGCGCATATTCCTATTATCAAAAAATAGTATATGTTTTTTACTATCATTTCGAACTGCTTTCAATTCTCCCGTTGTTAGCAGGGTATTTTTTATTTTTTTCGCTTAGGATTAATTGCAGCCATTTCTCAAAATCGCGTACGTATAACAATCCGGCTCCGGTTTCCGTAATTTGTCCTTCCAGTGCCCCTTCATACTGATGATGTCTGAATCCCTTTAATCTGTATCTTCCATCTTTGGAAAGTTGGTACTCAACGGTTACATCTCCGGCAATTTCGGTCGCTGTGTTTTGTTTTGCTTTTTCTCCTTCAATATCCAATGAACCTCCAACCTGTACTTTAAGCCTTTCGTTAAAAAGTTGTTTGCTTACCCCAACGCCTACCTCTGTTCTTCCCTCGGCTTTCCCGGTTGTATACTGGTCATATGATTGAATGTCGAAAGTTATATCAACTCCAGGGGCTACTTTAGAAGTTAATTTATTCAATTCGGCGGATAAAAATTTTCCCACAGTTGTTCGTGCGGCGGCAGATGTTCCCTGCGTTTCTGTTTCGAGTGGATTTTCCTGAATAAAGCGGTTTAATACTAATAAAGCAAATACTTGTTTATTTAATGCAGACGGATTTTCTTTTAATTGTTCCAGTTTGGCATTAAGGATGCCTCCCATGGCTCCTTTTTCAGATTCTGGTAATTGAATGTCAAAGTTTATTTCAGGCGTGAGGAGCGGTCCTTTCATTTTCAGGAAAACAAGAAAAGGGAATCGTTGCCGGTATGCCGTGCGTTCGCTCTGTGGAAGTTGGTCTGCCACCAGATCAATTGGCGAAGTCCTTATCGAATATATAGCATTAATATTTATGATCGCATCCAAAGGATCGCCATTCCAGGTTATGGTACTTCCAGGCTGTATTTTAAATTTCTTTTTTACAACGTTTTCAAGCGACACGGTATAGCTGCCATCCTCAATGTTGTACAAACCGGTCAGGCTTATTTTTCCACTTGGGTCCATTGCATACGTTAGCGCTGCTGCACCACGAACTACCAGTGAATCATCACTTTCAGGATCAAGTAATAATTTGAGTGTAGCTTTTTTATCAATTTCTATTGTCGAAGATATGTCGAGATTCTTTAGCCTGATTTTTTGTGTTTCAATGTTCTTGTCACGTGTAAGTATCGGACTAAGCTTGGTTGAATCAATAAACAAAACTACACTCTCTCCTTTATCTGTAGTAAGTTCTGATTCTGGTACTGCAAAGGTGAAATGGGAATTTTCCTTTAATTTAATTGACGAGTTGATAACAGGATGCTGCGGAGTTCCTTTTAAACGGATACGGCTATCAACTATCAGGCGGCCATAATAATTAGGGTTAAAGTCAGCATTCGTATTTAAAAGTGTAAAATTATTTGTGGTGATGTTTAAAGAAAAGTTTAAATCGCGTAAGCGCTTCATTTGCACAGAGCCATTAATAATTGCTGGTTGATTGTTTTTATCAAGCATGGTAAAGGAATCAAAATGTACTCCGTTTTCATTAAATATTAAGGTTTCAGCTTTTAAATAAAGGCTGCTGTTTAATATTGCCGGTGTTAAGCGAACTTCATTAAAAATTAGTTTGCCGCTAATAGCGGGTTGTTCTGGGGATCCCGTTAATACCAAGTTACCATTTATAATTCCTTCCGAATTGCGGATATTTCCAAATGAAAGAGCTTCTGCGAGTTTCATTGTCAAAGGTTTCATTTCGACGTTAAAATTGAATGACGTATTATTTTTAACGGGTATAAAAAAACCTTTAGCGGTAATTGCATTGCCATTACCGTTTAAGTTCAAATCAATGTCAAACTGATCAGAACCATTATTACCGGCTTTTAGTTTTAAATCTCCCAAAGCAATTTCTCGGAAATGTAAATTTGCTACAGTTAGGTTAGAAATAAGACCGTAAGTTTTATTGATTCGTTTTAAAAGTATATCACCGTTCATGATACCTTCAATTAACGCCGTGTCTTTCTGAATAATTTTTGAGATTTCTCCGAGATTAAAGTTTCTTATTTCGCTTTTAATATCGCTGTTCAGCTGTTCATTTTGAGATTGCATTGATAACTTACTTTCTCCCCTGGAAAGATCCAGGCGGTTGACCATAAAGCCATTTTTTCCAAACAGGACATAGTTATCTTCAGGAACAATCCATTGCTGGTTCATTATGTAGAATTGTTTAGGATCAATGCTTATTTTGTAATTGCCTTTTTGTTGCGTGAGAAATGTATTTATAAGTAACTTATTATTTCCCTTTTCATCGTCTGCAGAAATTAATGTGTTCGCCGTTTTGTCCATTACTTTCCCATCAACTATAAAATTATTAAGGCGTATATTTGTAGTAAGCACTTTCTCAGCGGAAAGCTTGTACGTAAGAGAGTTTTCATCTGATGAAGCAAAAAATTCCAGATTATTTATATCAATATTTCCATAATTGAACCTTTTTATTCCTGCAGACAGAACTATTTCATATTTATCACTGTCAAAACTTCCTCTTATTTTCCCTGGTTCAAATGCTTTCAATTCAGGAAGAAATACTTCTGACAAAACGGGATGATTGTTTAGTTCAACTTCAAAGTCAAAATGCTGTCCACGGGACGGCTTGTCGTCGTGAGCAATGGTGTCGAGCGGAAAATATTTATTAAGATTATTTTTTAATTCTTTAACAAGATCTGCAGGCGCAAAAGTTCCTTTATATCTTATTCCAATTACTGAGCTTTTTACATTCAATTCACTACGTCCTTTTTCATTAATTGCCGCGAAAAGTAAAGAATCCAGAGTGTACTTTTTTCCATTTTTGGAAATAATAATATTTGTTATTTCAGCGGAACCATTTAAAGTGTTTATTTTTGAACCCTTGATATCTGTTGCGGCTTTCAACGCAATGCGAATATCCTGTTGGGTAAAGTTTAATTTTTTAAGGTCGGCCCCCTTCAAGTTTAAATTAATTTTTACTTGTTCTTTCTGGGACGTCATGTTGGCTAAACCACTAAGCTCAAATGCCGCGAAATTATCGTTTAGGCTTATTTTACCTTTAAAATTTTTCTTCTCTATTTGTATATCAGCCTTGAGAAAATTATAATTATACTTATTAAATGTAAACTCAGGAACATCAGCAATTATATTAGCCATGAAATTGTTAGTGTCCAGTCCGCTGCCTTTAAAAGTGGAATTAAGAGTAATTGTTCCTAAGAGTTCCTTCATGGTTAGTAAAGAGCCTAAATCAAATTTGTTTGTACTTAACGAACCATTAAAATTTTCAACAGAATCGATCTCAGCATTAAGCATGGCGTTTCCAATAGTACTGTTAAGATTTACAGCGACTTTGAAATTATTAAGTTTTCCATAAAATTCGCCATTAAGCGTAATATCTTCTGGAAGCGTAATATGTTTAGGTACAAGATTTCTGTCTACTAATAATTCAATATCTGTTCTGCCTGTTTTTAATTCCAATTGTGTTATATTATATAACGCGCTATCATATTTTGGCAGTCCTCTGATGTTTATGTTTGTTTTTAAATATGATCGCGTTCCGGTGTTTACATGAAGGTTTTGAGCAGTGAGATTGTCAACTGTTCCACTAAGGTAGCCAGATATTGTTGTACGGATGTCGTTTGCAAAAAGTGGTTCTTTTTGTAATGCAGGAACGAAATATGCTACTTCAGGATTGAAAACTCTTGCTTTTTTCAGTTGTATCGAAAGGCCTATTTTTTTTGGATCATGCATAAATTGGCTAAGGGAATCGAACGAGATACGGGATGTAAAGTTTATATCTGAATATCCAGTTTTTAAAATGAGATTATTAGCCTGAATAGACTTATCTGTCATTAGAAAGTCTGATTCAAGTTTTTTTATTTCGAAATTATTCTTCCCCTTGGTTTTAAAATCCTTTATTGTCACTTGCATGCTATCCTCGGAATAATAAAAATTAGTAGCGTTTAGAAAAATATTGTTGTAATTAAGGTGATTGATGTCAAAACTATTTTTTACAGGTTCGGTTCCCACAACATTGTAAGAGAATTCGTTATTCGCGAGTTGAATTGTCCTCGCACTAATTAGCCAGGGTTTAATTTTACGGTCTGGATCTGAAGAAATTGTTTTTTTTGTCAACGAATCAGTTGCCGGATGAATTATTAACTGAGTAACGCTTTCATTCAGTATCAGTTTGTTTACAGATATTGTTTGCCGGTTAAGATCTATTTGCGGCAAACTTATTTTTAAATCTCCAACCAACGCGGTTAAAATTTCTTGTTCGTTTTGGGCAACATATCTAAACGATGAGTTGTTTATTTTTAATGTGCTTGCGGAAATAAACGGAAGTTTTACGATGGTATCATTTGATTTCTTCGAATTATCCGTTTCTTTCAGTTTAAGAATTCCATCGAAACCATTCAAAGAGATATCCTGTGCTAAAAATTGGAGATTTTGGATATCGGTTTCTCTGAAATTGAGTTTAAGTTCATTTAAGGTAGTTGAAAGAAATAATCCATCATACTGGTCATCCATTGTAAAACGTATATTTTGCAGATTTACTTCTTCTATGTTTACAACGGTTGATCCCTTCTTTTTACTTGTTGATTTATCTGTATTGGTTGAAAATGCCTGACTAATAAAATTATAATTATAAAGAGAATCTGTGTTTGATCGATAGAGATTTCCGGTAAGATTTTTGAAGGAGATGGACTGTATATGAATTCGTTTGTTTAAAAGTTCAAGCATATTGATGTTTATTTTAGTTTCTCCAGCGTACAACAGGGTGTCTGATCGTAAGTCTGTAACAAGTATTTCATCAATCTGAACTGTTTTAGGGAACCTGACGATAATTCTTTTGATGTAGAATTTACCATTAGTTTTTTGCTCCAGGTAACTGGTTGCTTTTTTAATTATTTGGTTTTGAACCGAAGGGATTTGAATTATAAATACTGCTACGGCAAGCAGAAATATGATTGTAACTATAAACCAGGAAATAAACTTTACTGTTTTTTTTAAAATTCGAGATAGGGTCATTTTAAAAAAGTAAAGAAAAGCCCATTCGGGCTTAGATTAAACCGTTTGCCCTCTTATCAGACGAAGAAGAACTGCAATAACCGCAATAACTAATAGAATATGAATTAAATTACCTGCATGAAAACCCAAAAAACCGATTAACCATGCTATTACCAGAATAACCGCAATTACATATAATATATTTCCCATTGTAGTTTATTTTTATGTGTTATTGTTATTAACTTAAATTTTGTTGCCAGGGTTTACTCATAAAACCTGCCCACCGCTTTCCCCAGGCTTATTAAATAATACTTCTGTATAAATTATTTCCCATAATGTAATGCTAATTGATATACGGGCATGGTTTTGTTTAGTATAAAGGCATGTCATTCAGGAATAGCTTTCGTATAGTAATATATTTAGTAATAATTGCTGGTTTATTGTTATTAGGAATTGAAGCTTTCCTTAATTTTTACTTTGGAAAAAAATTAATAAATACTCTTACAACTGGAGTACAGGAAAGCACCGAGGGACGATATGAGCTTAAAATAGAAAGAGCTGGCATTAGCCTGTTTTCGCGTTCGGTTACCCTCTATAATCTTAAGCTAAGTCCAAAAACGTGTGATAATTGCTCGTATTCAAGAACTGCTTTTACTGCCGAAAGGTTTAGGATTAATGGGATATCCTTATTTTCTTTAATAGCCAAAAATGAATTGGAAGCTAAGGATATAAAACTTGATAGGGCCAACATTTCGATTTATCAGTCAGTCTTTAAAGAGGGAGATGATTCTGCTATAGGGAAAAGACTAAGTATTTATCTGTTAATGAAAGACAAAATTAAGTCGGTATCGATCTCGTCAATTAAAATTAAAGATGTTGGGATATCTGTTAATAATTCAGGGCTTACTCCGGTTGAAATTTTGAAATCGCGACAGAATAATATTGAGATTGAAAATTTATTAATTAATCAAAAGGTGGATAGTCTCAATCGATTGTTTTTTGCGGAAAAGCTGCAATTAAAAATGCATAGTATTGATTACATTCTGAATGATTTATATTTACTTTCGGGAAAAAATTTAATTTGCTCGTATGAGGATTCAGTAATGAGTGTAGATTCGCTGAAACTTATTCCTCATTATAAAAAGAGGGACTTTGGCGAAGCTGCGGGTAAGCAAATGGCCAGAGTACAGTTAGCTGCAAACCGAGTTAAGTTTCGGCAAATGAATGTAAAGTTCTTTCTTGAACATAATTGCCTGATATCGAAGATTGCCGAGATTACAGGATTAAACATTAATGTTAACCTGGACAAGAATACTGATTTTAAGCCAACTCAAAAGCCTTCCTTGCAAAGGGTTATAAGAAATATTCCTTTTTTACTTAAAGTAGATTCGGTGTATATTAAAAATAGTAATGTTGTTTATGAGCATCTGGCTCAACAGGGGAAAAAACCTGGTATTATTTCCTTCAATGAAATTAACGGGAATATTACCGGATTAAATAATAGTGATACCTTGCTGAAATCGAAAAACGTTTTAGTCTTCAATGCGAGAACGCGTTTTGTGAATAAAGCAGACATGCAATTGAGCTATTCTTTTCCTATGAATACAGATAAAGAGGTTTTTGATTGTTCCGGTAATCTTAAGCCAATGAATATGCGCGACATTAATCCGATGTTGGAAAATGTTGCAAATATGTCAATTGAAAGTGGCCAGCTTGATACGTTGACTTTTAGTTTTCATGCAAATGAATTGACGGCGAGTGGGAATATGAAAATGTTTTATCATGATCTTTCAATAAAGATGTTAAATAAAAATGGAGGTGGGAATATCGGCAGGAAAATAATGTTTCTTTTTGCAAAAACTTTTATCATCAATAAAGAAAACCCAGATAAGAGGGGAAAGCCTGGTGTTACCAGTATTTATTATGAAAGGTATCCATATAAATATTTCTTCTATTATACATGGAAATCATTACAAAGTGGCTTAATGTCTGCAATAGGGCTTAGGTCACAGTTTTTATTAAAGAGGACTGATAGTGAATGATGGGTAAAAAAAGTCACAGGGTCGGATAGAGTGATGGCAAAATTATTTAATGCATTTTTTTTAAATAATCTGAGTTATGAAAAATAAAGTAAAGACAACTTCGCACGATGAAAAGGCAGAAATGAAAACTCTTTCATCCTGCGTTAACGGCTTAACCCGTGAGGGTTTTGTAACGCAATTTAAAATTACAAAGGGAGGATTAAAATCTCTTAGCACTGAACGCGTATATAAACCAGAAGAAGTTAAAATTGTTTCTTTTTACAGATTTGAAGGCGAGTCTGATCCCGCAGATAATTCAATTATATATGCCATTGAAACTGCACATGAAGAAAAGGGTATGCTTATAGATGCATATGGAACTTACAGTGATGTTGATCTGGCTGAGTTCGTAGCCAGGGTGGAAAAGATTGAGAAAAAACCTCATCATGATGGGAGTACCACTGAAATTAGCAAAGAAGAAATAGCTTAACTATTTTTTATCGTTTTTATCTGACTTATTATTTTCATCAGATTTATCTTTGGAAAATACTTTTTTGAACAAACCTTTTTTTTCTTTCTTTTCCTGGTGATTTCTGTTTTTGTTTTCGGTGGCGTTGTTATTTTTATCCTTGTTTGTTTTTTCTGAATGCTTTGCCTGTGGGCCTTCAACAGTATGTATATTAATATCTCTGTCGATAGCAGGTTGCAAAGCCTGAACAAAAGCATTTCTTAATACATCAATAACTGCATACCATACATTAATACTGGTATTACTAAAGGTTCCTTCAATTGGCACTTTCGTGGCAACCTGGTCGTGCTTCTGATTCCGAAAGATAACTCCGGTTGTACCGATAGCTCCTTCCCAGAACATTCTGAGGATATTATCGTCTTTATCCTCCGGACCAATAATATCAAGATCTTTAATAACCGGCTTGAAATATCCTACAAATTTTCCGTTTTTTGCTGCGCCTTCAACGAATAAACCAAATATTCCGCGGTTTACATCAAATTTGCCATAAGCTTTAAAAAACTCATTGAGTTTTGCCAGGTTGGTGTTTTTTAGTTCAGCGTTGATGTCAAATGTAGGACTTTTTGCCAAAGGATCTAATTGGATGTTAATATCTAATGTTCCTTCGTAAACCTCTGCTGACGCAATTACGGTTGATGGTAGCACAGCAGCGGCTTTTACATTGGTTAGATTTTCAGCTTTTACATAAGTGTTACTCATATAGATATTTACGGGAGGAGAAGATGTATGATCCTTGTATTTAATCACTCCGTTATGTATTTCGAAGCGATTAATTCTAAGAGGCATAAAATCATCCAGTATCTTTTTGAAATCAGTAGTGTCTTTTTTTACTTCTTTTGGTTCCACTTTGTCTTTAGTAAAAACAAGAACAGGGTCTTCAAGCTCCAGCTCTCCAACAATTTTCCCGTTCAATAATGCACCCCAATGAATGGAAAGATCAACAATTTGTGCCTCAAAAAACTCACTTTCTTCCTGGGTTAACGTATCTTTTTTATGAATATAAATGTTGTTTATTTTATAAGCGCCTCTGAAAAGGGCCAGGTCAATGTCTTTAACTTTACCAAAATAACCTTTCATTGAAGAAAGGCTTTTATTCGCATAATGTAATACTACATAAGGTAAAATTAACCTTATGGTGATAAGAGCAACTGTAACGATTAAAAGTGCTTTTACCGTTTTTCTTTTAAAAAAATCAGGTTTAAATCTGTTCCGGGTCATAAACTTTCTGTTCACGTACAATAATAATGTGCCATCCCTTAATTACAGACGTTGGCACAACTATTTATATATAATTTAAAAAAATGAGTTATGCAATCAATTAAAATATCTTCTGATGAAATTTCGCTTTCACGCATGAAAACCAGCGTGTTGGTTTATGGAAGCGTAGCCTGTCTGTTTTACGTTGTTTTTATATTAGCAATGAAATTGGTAGGCTTAATTCATGTTACTGAATTAAGAATGGTTAATTATCTTGTTCTGTTTTTTGTTGGTTTTGCTCAGATAAAAAGAATGATCAAGGTATCTGGAACTTACGTCCCGTTTCTTGGTGTTTTTGGAACTGTTTTATTCACTGGCCTTTGGTCTTTTTTTCTTTTTAGCATATTTCTTTTTATTTACGGTAAGTTTGATTATCAACTAAACGAATTATTCCTTGAAAGAGCCGGCAATGTATTCAAAAGTGTTCCGTCAATTATAATCTTTTTTGAGGGCTCAGCTGTAAGTATCATTATTGCTTTTATTAATATGCAGTATTTCAGGCGTTATGAAGAAGGTGAAAAATCTCCCAAAAAGTAGGTGTGGTAATCAAACTACATTTTAAGCACTATTAATCCAGTATTTTCGATATGTTTTGCGTTTTTCTTATTAATTCATTAAGATGATTGTTAATTTAAGGGCTAATGCCTTGTTACAAGTTTCATTTTTTGTTTATATGGGATTAGAGCACTATTTTTTAGGTGTTGAATAATGATGTCAACACTACTGCTGGCATAATTTTTAATAGTTAAAGGTATATTAACTTTAAAAATTATAAACTATGTTACGTTGGGCTTTAATATTTTTAATCGTTGCTTTAATAGCGGCAATCTTTGGTTTTACAGGTATCGCGGAAAGCGCTGCAGGAATTTCCAAGGTTCTTTTTGTCATTTTTTTGGTACTTACTGTACTGGCATTTATCGGGGGCTCTTTCCTTGTTAAGAAAAAATAAAGAGAAAAAGATTCTAATAAATAAATTCGCTCAAATCGGGCGAATTTATTTTTTTCCGGACCTTGTAAAATATATTAGAAACATTACTGTAAATACACTTGCTACGGTGGCGGACCAAACCCCTGCCTTATGGGCGGTAGCCAATGCCAGAGCCGATTTAAACGCAATGCTGTTTTGCAAAAAGGATAATATAAAAAACAAAGTGTTCATTGTATTACTTTTTAAGTTATTTCCTGTTTTCCTGAATTAATTTACCTGACTGATCAAACCATAGAGTTTTGTTTTTACGCTTGATGAAATATCGCGTCTCTCCTGGTACTATCTCTGTCTGCCATACTTCGAAACTTTCCTTTGGATATTTTTTTGAATAGTAATCGTTTATGCTTGATGGATAAGTAAGCTTATCGACTTCATTTTCTTTTCTCATTACTTTTCCATCTTTGTCGTAAACAATGACATGACCCAATTTTGTTTCCGGATCGGTGTACATTACTTTAAAGTTATTTTTCTCTACTTTCCAGCGAACTTCCGTTTTGCCAGGAAAATCTGACTCAAACTTCGTTCTTATATTTTCAGGCGGTGCTACCGAAGTTCTGTCAGTTGGTGCTGCCTGAGGTTTATTGTCACCTCCAGGAGTTACAGTGGATGTGGCCTGCGCGTTTAGTATAGCGGAAGATGAAGACAATATGAGTATTAACAATAGCTTTTTCATGTTTAATTTTTTGAGTTTAATTTATTTGCGATGGCAGCATCCTTTAGGTTATTAATATTTTTTTTGGCAGCACAGCCCGAAAGAAGGATGATGGCAATAAAGAAAATGAGGTAAAATAGATTAAAGAAAGTTTGAAGCTTTTTATTTTTTTTAAGTATTTCTGAATTTGAATTCATGATGTTTACTTTAGAATATGTGTGGAGAAAAAGAATGCTTTATATATTATAGATTAAAATAAATATGCCACGGAATCATTGTAAATAAAGCGGAAATCCTAGCTTTATAATAGTCAATTATTTATTTTTTATGATAAAACTGACTAGTTAATGTTATAAGTTAAGCACGAGTAGTGTGCAACAAAATAGATACGCTGGATAATGAGATAACTAATAATTAATGTCTGGATAAAAAAGTGGAGTGAAATTCCACTTTTAGGTCTTATTTGAACGGGTTTAAATCAACCGTAACAACCATAATATTAGTAGTACTACAATTATAACGCCCAAAATATGAATTAAACCTCCTAACCCGAAGCCATCAAGTAATATTCCAATTAAGTAGGCCACTATCAATAACACAATCAAGACCCAAATAAGGCTTAACGCACTGTTCTCTCTTGCCCCCCTTTCTGATGGAATAGGACGGATCTTAACAGTTTTTTTAATTTTTTCTATAGGTAACGTACATAATGATGCTGTGCCCAACTTGAGCATTTGAGTTAATTTTTTTGCGGGATTTGATTCAGCACTGGTATTCTGAGTTTTTGATTTCATTCTATCTGCTGAGGCAAGTAATTTCTGTTCGGGTTTTTGTTTGCCAGAAACTGTTTTTACTTGATTTATTGTCTGCAGTGTTTCAACCCTTTCAGTAGCAGTTTGGATGGGTTTAATCTTGTGTTTTTTATACGAATGGCTTAAGTGATACCCGTTGTTATAATGGCGTTTGGTAAGTGATGATGTTTTGCAGGAATTGAGGATAATACTTAGAATAAGTAATAAAATGGAGAGTTTAAATATATTTTTCATGTGCATATAAATTAGGATGCTATAACTATTTAAATAAATAGGTATAGTAGGAGCTCAAAAAATTATGCCATTTAGAGCAATGGTCAAAAAAAAAGAAGATGAAATTATAATTGCGTCTCTTGTGAATATGAGAGTGAGATAAAATCTCAGGGTTGAAATTTTATGTCCTGAATGTTTTTTTGTGAAAATGTGATCCGTTTTTGTGGATTAAAAGAAAAAGGGGGGATGGAACTATACTCTGAATGCCGCATCCCCCTAACGCAACAATCTTTATACATTTCCATCTCCCCCTTATATATATGATGAGTGAGATACTAAGTAATAGTAAATATCGTGCCAAAATTAAAAAGCCTGTATTTACAAGGGTTTTAGAAGGGAATGGAAAAGAAGATGTGAAAAAAAATCCCCATAATGGGGTAAAAATGTGGAATTACTTAAGTGTTTTGATTGAAAAATTCCAAATTAAAACTGACTAGTGCTTGTTTTGTTATGTAAAGTATACGAAAATAAGTATTTTAATCAGATGCGCTCTTAATCTATAAGAGTTTTCAGCATAGTAAAACTAATTGGCTTTTCCAGAAAAAGGTCAGCCCCGTCTTCCAGCGCCCTGACTTTTAAATTAGACATTGCGCTCATTATCACAATGCGTGTTGAATTATTTATCTGTTTAAATTTTTGTATAAGGTCAATACCAAAGCCATCTGGCATGTTATGATCAAGTAAGAGAATGTCAGGCTGGATTGTTTTAAACTTTTCCAACCCTTCTTTTAAGGTGGTAGCATACGAAGGATACTGATTTTTTGTCTTCAAAAAATTATTAATCAGAATGCAAACTTCGAGTTCATCATCAACTATTAGTATTTTATGCCTGAACATTTCGCCCGTGAAGATACAATATTCAGGTTTAATCCCCTATATCCGTTATTTTGTTGGCAAAATGCGGACAGGATCTTTTTTTCCCGGTTCTTCAATCGTTAACGGATCGGCTTTCTGAGGATCTTTGATTGTAGGGGCTGGATCTTGTTCCGGAACGTCATCTTCTTTTTCTTTTCTGTTCGGTTCATGTTTTTCAGGTTTGGGTGTTGGTGATAGTTTTTTCTGATTAATTGAATCACCTGAATTAATTTGGGCTGATTTCATTAAAAGTAGTGTTAGTTGATTTATTTTCTGTTTCCTTTTTTTTCTTTTTTTCAGCGTCTCTTTTTTTCTTGTCCTTAAAATAACCTCTCAAAAGGATATTGTGCTTAGCTGCTTCCATATTTTCATCAAGGCTCTTTGTACTTTTCTTTAAATTATTTACCGTTTCGCCTAAGTTACTGGCAATAGTTGTGTCATGAATGAGCTTAGCAAGTGTGCCGTTACCATTATTAACTTTACTAAGAATGTTTGTCATCTGTCCTGAAACCACTTTTATGTTTTGATCCAATCCTTTTGAACTTTGCTTTAGGCTGGTAATCATTTCTCCAAAGTTATCCGCAATCGTACTGTCATTTATCAATCGCGAAATTGTTCCATTTCCGTGATTTACCTTATACATTACTTCAGCCAACTCGCCCGAAATAATATTTACATTTTCGCCGGTCTCTTTCAGGTTGGCTATTATAGCATCAGTTTCCAATGGTTCGATGGAACGGATATATTCCCCATCTTTTACAGATCTCACGTGTGAGCTACCCTGCGAGATATTTGCAATTTTGTCTCCTATTATTCCTTCAGAGCTTATTCTAACATAGCTGTCTGTTTTTATAAATTTTTGCACATGCTTGTCAATGATAAGATTAACGGTTACCGTTGTGTCGTTTGAAATTTCAATATTATCAACAGTTCCAACATTAATACCTGCGAAGCGCACATTATTTCCTACTTCAAGTCCACCGATGTCTTTAAAAGTTGTTTTCAATGAAACAACGGGACTAAATAAATGTTTTTGTTTGCCAATGTAAAATATTCCAACTATTAACAGAATTAGACCAATAGCCACAAAAACGCCAAGCTTTGCTCTAAAATTTGAATTTGTTTCCATATTACTAAGTTTTTCCAAAAAATGATTGTATCCACTCATCCCTTCTGTGTTCAATGTCTTTTAGGATACCTTCAACCAGTATTTCTCCTTCCTTCAACATAATAATACGGTCCGCAACCTTTCTTGCACATGACATGTCATGCGTAATAATAATCGATGATGTTTTGTATTTTTTTTTCACTTCATTTATCAGATCGCTGATTTCATCTGAAGTTATTGGATCAAGTCCTGTGGTTGGTTCGTCGTACAACATTATCAATGGATCAACTATAATGGTACGTGCCAGTGCAACACGTTTGCGCATTCCTCCTGATAAGTCAGAAGGCATTTTATTAATCGCATGAATCAAACCAACATTTTCAAGCACTTCCTGAACTTTTTCATCCACTTCTTTTTTCGTCATGCCTCTGTTCACTCTTCTCAATGGAAATTCAAGATTGTCTTTAACCGTCATAGAATCATAGAGTGCGCCACTCTGAAAAAGAAAGCCTATTTTTTTTCTTAATTCCGATAGTTGTCGTGGATTAAGCATTGTTATTTCTTCTCCCAGCACATTTATCGATCCGCTATCTGGTGAAAGCAAGTTGGTAATGCATTTAACCAAAACCGATTTTCCTGATCCTGATTTTCCCAATATGACAAGATTCTCACCCTTATTCAGATTAAATGTAATTCCTTTCAAAACCTCTTGTTTTCCAAATGAAATACTCAGATCATTTATCTGAATTATTTTTTCCGGTGCCGCTGCACTTTTAAAATCCATATTGTTTATTTCAACAGACGGAAAACTCATATTACCAAGTCAGTTATCTGAACTACAATTAAATCAAAAAGTATTATCAAAAAAGATGATAACACAACTGCGGAATTAGCCGCTATACCAACGCTTTCTGTTCCTTTTCCTGCACTGTATCCTTTGTAGCAGCCAACTATACCAATAATAGCGCCAAATAAAACGGATTTTATTAAAGCGGGTATAAGGTCGTTAAATTCAAGGGAATTAAAGGCGTGTGTAAAGTAAAGCGCTATATTCACTTGACCTTTAATATTAACTCCGATCCAGCTTCCAAGAAGTCCCAGAGTATCTGCAAATACAACCAGCAATGGAACCATTAATGTTGCAGCCAGCACCCGAGTTGCAACAAGATATTTCATAGGCATGGATGCCGAAACTTCCATTGCGTCAATTTGTTCTGTTACTTTCATCGATCCCAGTTCGGCACCCATTCCAGAGCCTATTTTGCCAGCACAAATTAAAGCTGTAATTACAGGACCTATTTCGCGAATTAGTGAAATCGCCACCATACTGGGCAGTAACGACTCTGCACCAAAATCGCTGAGAACAGGACGTGACTGAATTGTTAACACAATGCCCATGATGGCACCGGTAACAGCTACCAGAGCAAACGAACGGTTTCCAATAACATAACACTGGCGGAGAAATTCTTTGCCCTCAAATGGAAAGGAAAAGATGGAACGAATGCTTTGTGCGGTGAAAACCGAAAGATTACCGATGTCGGTAAACATGGTTTTGCTTTTTTCCCCCTTGAGCCTGGGCTTAAGCATAAAACCTGTGGCTAAGTCATTTTTTTTATGTGAAGCCGGGTACTCTTTCATGTTATTATACAACCAAAAGCGATGCCTTTTTTAATGGCCTGTGGTAGCAAGACTTTGGCTATTTCCCGTGGTAATTAATTCCACAGTCTGTCGCTGTGATTACCCGATTTACAATGTTTCCGGATGAAAATCCCCTGCTATCGGCACATTCAATTTTCGGCACGATTATTCCATATCTGTTGCTGTGGAATATTAACAAATAAATAAATCATATTATGAAAGATAACACTAAAGTTTTAGGCGCGTTGGTTTTAGGTGCTGCGGCCGGAGCAGTATTAGGATTGTTGTTTGCTCCCAGTAAAGGAACTGATTTGAGAAAGAAAATAAAGGACAATGCTGAAGATCTTATTGATGAACTTGCTGATAAGATTAGCGAAGGAAAAGAAACTCTTTCAGAATTAAAGAATAAAGCAATGGCAAAAGCTGAGCATCTCCGAACCAAGGCTGAAGAGGAAATGGGAAATTATACGGGCAAATCAAAAAGCACCGCTACAGATAACGGCAATATATAACTTTCTATTCCTATGGATGCGGAAAATATTGAAGAGAACAGTAAGGTTGACCGGCTTATTGGCAACGTAATTGAATACGCTGAAGCGAGATTTGATATTATTGCTATTGATACGCAGGATAAAGTAACTGAGATAATGGCTTCGGCAGCAGCAATTGCTGTGGTTGGCGTTTTTTTTATTTTAACTCTTCTACTCATAAGTATTGGAGCGGCTATGTATATTTCCTCATATTTCGAAAGCCCTTTTATAGGATTTTTATATGTTGCTGCGTTTTATTTATTATTAGGGACATTATTATACATTAAGCGTAGAAGCTGGGTAAAACTGCCTGTTATCAACTCTTTACTAAAAAAAATAAATTTTCATGAAGAGGATTGATTCACCGGAACAATTAAGAACTGAGCGCAAGCGTCTGCATCTTCGCAAGAAGTATCTTGAAATAGAAATAAAAAGAGATTTTAAAGAAATAAAAGCCGGACTTGAGCCGGCTAAGCTGATTTCGGAAGGTGCCAAAAAAGCGTTGGCCAGCTCGGAAAATAGGTTATTAGGTAATTCAGTTGGGGAAGTTGCAAATTTAATCGCAAAAACAAGTCTTAAACACTCAGGTTTTTTACCAAGGCTTATTGTGCCATTTTTGATTACGAATGTTACTGGCAATTTGGTTGAAAAAAATAAATACCAGATAATGAATTGGCTGACAGGCATCGCGGCCAGATTAACAGGAAAAAAGACAATACATGAACAGGCCCGGTAATACGGGGTTAAAAAATATTTTGTAATGAATCATCAGCAAAGTCAAAAGCAAAATCAGCAGCAGAAGCAGGGTTATTATATGTCTCAGCAACATTTAAAGCTGATGCATATTATGCACTTGTCGGGGTATGCACTACAGGAATATATTGCCAATGAAATTGAACTGAATCCTGTTTTGGAAGCAGAAAATGAACCAGATGTTAATGTGGAGGAGGAAGCGAAAGAGGATGAATATGAGTCTGAAATAATATGGGACGATGATGACGAGCCGTATGAAAAAAATCTGAAACAAAATACTGGCGATACTCATTATGAAGCTCCGGTTATTCAATATAATTCTCTTCAGGAAAACCTGAAGGATCAGATTCATATGCTCAACCTGGATATAGAAATTACTGATCTGGCATGTTACCTGATTGATGAACTGGATGACGATGGTTACCTGCGCCGGCCTATTACTGAAGTTGCAGATGATTACAGCTTTCGTCATGGCAGGATGATGGACGAAGAAAGGGTAACTGAAGCCCTGCAGGCTGTTCAAAGTTGTGAACCCCCAGGGGTAGGAGCAAGAGATCTAAACGAATGTTTGCTTTTACAATTAAAAAAACGTTCAGGGAAAACCTCTGTTCATTCTCATTCTTTAACGTTGATAGAAAAGTATTATCACGAATTTGTTCAGAGGCAGTTTCAAAAGATAAAATCAGAAATGGGAATTAGTGGAGAGGAATTAGAAAAAAGCATTATGTATATAAGTAAACTAAATCCAAAACCTGTTACCGAAACAAACAAATATGAATTACTGAAAGAGCAGATTATTCCTGACTTTGAAGTTTCGGTTGAGGACTCAGAATTATATGTTTCATTAACTTCATCAGAATTTATTAAACTGAGAGTAAATCCAGAATACGCTTCTTCAAATCTTGATATTAAAAATTCGTCAGAGAAGAAGCAGGCTGAAAACTACTTCCAGAACCTGGTAAACGACGCTAACTCACTCATCAATGCTTTGAAGGAGCGTGAAACAACCATGATGAAAGTAATGACCGCAATCGCGCAAATGCAACCTGATTTTTTTAAAAGTGGCGATCCGCGTGAACTTAGACCAATGATTTTACAGGATATAGCAACAAAAACAGGTTATGATCTCAGTACTGTTTCCAGAATAACAAGCAATAAGCATGTGCAAACACCTTTTGGAATCTTTAGTCTGAAAAATTTGTTTATGCGGGCGATTTCAAGCGAAAAATCTGATTCTCCTTCAGCTACTTCAATTCAGGTTCAGGAACTTATTCAACAGATTGTAAAAGAAGAAGACAAACTAAAGCCACTATCCGACACAAATATTATGCAATTGCTTAAAGAAAAAGATATTACCATAGCAAGAAGAACTGTTGTAAAATACAGAGAGCTATCGGGTATCCCAAATAGTGAAATGCGGAAAAAGCAACAGATTGCGTCAGGTGGCGGACAAGTATAATTATAACTGATTTAGGAAAGATGGACCGTGTGGAAGATCATAAATTTGGGAAATTAAATATCAAAAAAAATTGAAACCGGGCTATAAATTAATAAATGTATATAAAATAGATAGTAACAAGCGCGACAATAGTTAGTAATATTGCCGCCATTTTAAAAATCCCATTACGTTTTACGGCTGATTTTACAGTGTTTTTGGCAATTCTCCTTACTTGCCTGTTAACTTTGTTAAAGGAGTTTTTATCCTTTACAACAAAATCTTTAGCACCTCTTTTAAATGCTTCAATTGCCGCAACAATGTTTTCATTGTTAGAAAACATAATTACCTCAGTTTGTGGATTGATACTTTTAATTTTTTGTAGTATTTCCAGTCCGTTCTCATTATTTAAAAAATAGTCGAGAATAACTATATCTGTATTCTTTGTTACATTTTCAAGGCACGTTTTGCCACTGTTGAATGTCGTGATGATAAGGGTTTTTCCAAAATGGTTGGAGAGGTCATTTTTAAGAATTTTTGCCATATACTCATCATCGTCTACAATAAAAAGGTTCAGTTTATTTTTTTTGAGAAGCATAAGGAATTCCGTTTAGCGTACTGGTTGAAAAAAATGTGCCATAAGTCTGGAAATTACTTTCTCCATAGTAGTGATTGCAAGAAGTTAAAAAAGCTTTAAATGGCATAAAGATTTATTTTACGATTAGAAATTATAAAAGTCATGAAGAATGTTTTATCTGTTGTGTGTATTGCTTTTATTGGTTTTTTGAATGCACAGGAAATTGGAAGTCGTGTTGAAGTAAAAAGCGAGGGGGAAAAAACCTGTAGGAACAGGTTTCATTTAGGCGTTAAAGTGGGTGCTAATTATTCTAATGTTTATGATGACGAAGGAGATGCCTTTCTTTCGGAACCTAAATATGGTTTTGCAGGCGGTGGTTTCATTGATATTCCTTTTGGAAATATATTTGGAATTCATCCTGAGGTTCTTTTCTCTCAGAAGGGATTCAAAGCAAAAGGTAGTGTATTAGGGACCAATTACGATCTTATCAGAACAACAAGTTACCTTGATGTTCCTGTTTTACTTGCTGTTAAACCTGTTTGCCCGGTTACACTGCTTGTGGGGCCCCAGTATTCTTACCTTTTGCAGCAAACCGATGTGTTTGCAGCAGGTCTCAACAGCTCGGCACAGTCAGAGAAATTCGAAAATGAGAGTATTCGTAAAAACATACTTGGGGCTGTATTTGGCGTTGATATTAATATTTGGAATATGTTACTGAGTGCAAGGTATGGTATTGATTTGCAAAAGAACAACGGGGATGGAACCAGTAGCACTCCGCGATACAAAAACGTTTGGTTCCAGGGTACCTTAGGTTTCAGAATATTTTAAAAAAACAATAAACCCGAAATAATGAAATTTTATAAATTTTGCTTGTTTGCATTTGGCATTGTTTTAAGTGTTGCCTGTAATGAAAAACGTCCCGGTGCCCCTCAAGTACAAGTCGATGTCAATAAAAAAAGTACAAAGGTAAATAATGTTGATCATAGAAAGAATTTTGAATTGTTTAAGGCAGATACGGGATTAAAAATATCTAAGAGTGATAGAAAATAGGAGAACTCCAATAAGGCGGATTACTCAAAGGGATGAACATAAATGGGATGCATTTAAGTGGGAGCCTGATCAAGGACCTGAACGAACTAAAAAGATAATTTAGAATACTACACCTACAATAAAAAGTAGTTGAATATAATTTCTGTTAACAAGAAGACCTCATTCGAACTATTTTAGATTTTAAGTAGATGCTTTACAGGGTGGTATGAATCCAGGATTATTAACAATTACAGTATTGAAATGAAATAACAATTTGTTAATAAGGAGTAGGTATGGCAGTATAATTTTACTTTCATGGAAACTTATTTAAAGTCTGATGCTATTAAAATCCTGGAAGCATTTAAAAAATTTGTTGGGTTTAAATTTCAGTATGAATCAGGAAGGTTTGAAATGCTAACTGAAATAACAATTAGCAAATCTCCATCAGGAGATGCAAATTTTGTAGTGGATTTTCTTTTTAAGAATGGAGTTGCCATAACGCCATCTGCTTTCACTCAGATTAACGGATTAGTATTTGTGTATACGCCAGTAGAAGTTGAGGAGGCTTTTTGTTATTAATCAGGAGGCGCGCGAAAAATCCCTTATTAATTCAAGGTTTGAAATGGTTCCTCCATCAATAATGATTGAATGATCAGGGTTTACTTTTTTTAAAGCCCGCTTTTCATAGAAGTATTCCTGGCAATAATTTATCGGAATAAAACGCCATTTATTATGCTTGCTTAGTTCATCGGCATCCTCAAATAACTCAAAAAAACCATAATAGGAACTTGTGTTATGTTGAGTAACAGCAATGCAAAATCCTTCCGGCGCGGTTCCTGCGAGTTCTATGAACTCTTTGATCTTTTCAGGATTCATTTTTTTTATTGTTACTAGTTAATAATCTGTAACTCTGTAATTGCTACTTGTTTTTAATAACTTGTTCATATACTGTTCATCCCTTAATAAACTAATATCATGCCAAAAAAAAATTACTGTGTTTACATGGGTTTTCAGGGATACAAATAAATTGACTGTGGATTTTTTCCCACAGTTAATTACTTTGAAAACTTATAAATTGTGAAATGGCGATAATTAAAAAACATATCTTATATTAATCACAGAGTGTTTTGTCATGATGAATAAAAAAAGTGCAGGTCTTCTTTTATATCGGTTTCATAAAGAGGTAACTGAGGTTTTTCTTGTTCATCCTGGTGGGCCTTTTTGGAAAAACAAAGATGAGGGTTCATGGTCTGTTCCAAAAGGAGAGTATGAAGGGCATGAAGATCCATTGCTTACCGCAAAAAGAGAATTTAAGGAAGAAACCGGGGTTTCGTTAAATGAAGAAAATGTTTTTGTGCCTTTGTCTCCTCAGAAACAAAAAGGAGGTAAAATTGTTTATGTCTGGGCAACCGAGGGTAATTTGGATGCCTCGAAAATCGAAAGTAATTTATTTAAAATGGAATGGCCTCCACATTCGGGTAAGATGCATGAGTTTCCGGAAATTGATAGAGGTGATTGGTTCAGTGTAGAAGAAGCGATGGGGAAAATTAACCCGGCCCAAAGAGGTTTTCTGCTGGAACTGGTGGAGTATTTAAAATCTTGAGATTCTGATACCAAATATTCGTTTTCCTATTTAAGCTATTCTATTTTCCCAGTCAACGAAATCTTCAACGGCATTTTCAGTATGATGGTAATTTCGTTCAATGAAACAGAAAATAGAGAGAGTTGTAATATTATTTTTATTTCTTTTTTTTATTTCCTTTAAATTACAATCCACTCCGTTTAAGGATTTTGAAAGGAAATTTGACAGGGCCAAAACTTTATACAACAGTGGAAATTATTCAGCCGCCCTTAAGTTATATCTTGAACTTTATAAGAGTGATTCTTCTAACTGTAATATTTGCTATAAGATAGGATCATGTTATCTTAAAAGCGGAAGAGAAAATAGAAAGACTTTATATTTTTTGAAAAAAGCTGCGTTTTCTGTTTCCTCAAATTATAACGATGATTCTGTAAAAGAACGAAACGCTCCTGTAATCGTTTACAGACTGCTTGGGGATGCGTACCATTTGAATTATGAATTTGACGCCGCTATTGAAATGTTTCAAAAGTTTCTTAAAACAGAGGCTAACGATAAGGAAATATCACGGGAGATGACCAGAAAAATTGCCATGTGTAACATTGGCAAAGAACTTGTTGCTGAGCCTTTGGAAGTTAAAATAACTAACCTTGGAAAAAATATTAATTCTCCTTATCCGGATTATGCGCCAAAACTATCCGCCGATCAATCCACAATGATCTTCACTTCCAAACGTCCTGGAAATACAGGGGGTAATACCTATGATGGTGGGCAATATTTTGAAGATATATACATTTCAGTTAAAAAAAATAATCAATGGCAAAAAGCGGAAAATCTCGGCTGGCCTGTAAACACCGTTGGTAACGAATCAGCAATTGCAATGTCAGTGGATGGGCAGGAAATTCTTATTTATAAAGATGACCTTGGTGACGGAAATATTTATTCTTCCGAACTGAATGGAGATAAATGGTCAATGCCAAAAAAATTAAATTCTCATATCAATAGCAAATGGTGGGAACCTGCTGCCTGCATTTCCGCAGATGGAAATACCTTATTTTTTGTTAGTGACAGGCCTGGTGGTTATGGTGGAAGCGACATTTATAAAAGTTCAAAAACTTCAAGAGGAGAATGGGGTAGGGCTGTGAATCTTGGTCCTACAATAAATACGCCTTATGATGAACACACTCCATTCATTCATCCTGATGGTGCTACTTTGTATTTCAGTTCAAAAGGGCATAAAAGCATGGGTGGTTTTGATGTTTTTTACAGCAGAACATTAATGTCTGATAACCGCACCTGGCTAGAGCCGACCAATGTGGGGTATCCAATTAATACTACTGGCGACGATGCTTTTTATATTCTTTCGCCTGATAAATCTGTGGCATATTATACTTCTTCATCGGAAAATGGTTTCGGTGAAAAGGATAATTACATGATTGTTTTTCCCAATATGAATGAATCGGCGCCACTTTCACTTATTAAAGGCGAAGTACTTGATACAAATAACAATGCTGCAAAAAACGTGGAGATTACTGTTTCCGACAATCAAACAGGTGAAGTAATTGCTGTTTATCACACAAACAACAAGACCGGGAAATACAGTTTTATACTACCTGGTGGAAAAAGCCACAATATTACTTACGATGCTGAAGGTCATATGTTCTGTTCTGCCTCTGAATATGCCGATGGTAACAAGTATAAAGAAACTGAAGAACAGGTAAAGTTAACTCCTCTAAAAGTGGGGGCAAGTACAAGGTTAAATAATGTTTTCTTTAACTATGATGATAGTAACCTAAGACCGAGCTCTAAAGTGGAACTCGAAAGGATGTTCGAGTTTATGATGAAATATCCAAAGATCAAGGTAGAAATAATTGGTTACGCAGATTCAAGAGGGAGTGACGCTTATAATAAAAAGTTGTCGTTAGATCGCGCAACAGCTGTTGTAAATTACCTGGTAAAGAAAGGGATTGAGAAACAAAGATTGGTTGCAACCGGCCTGGGTGAAAGCAAATCACATCAGGATAAATCAGGTCAAACTGGTTCGAATGGACTTAAGCCTTCTGATCGTAGGGTAGAGTTTAAAATTATTGAAATGTAGATATATATATTAACCAAAAAAATCAAATAAAACAAAATGAAAAAACTACTGGTAATTGCCACCGTGTCTTTATTAACTGGATCCTGTAATCAATCAGAATTAGACCGGGCTAATTTTCAAAGAGATTCTTTAATGACTGCATTAAAAAGCAGAGATAGTGATCTTGATAAGAAAGAAGAAACATTGAATGAATTTATTTCATCTTTTAATGAAGTTGAAAGAAATCTTGATTCAGTGGCGAAGCGACAACAGATTATAATTGCCGCCACCGATAAATCAAATGGAGATCTAAAGGCAGCCCAGAAAGAGCGTATCAATTCTCAGATAAGCGCCATTAACGAACTTATGGAAAACAACCGGCGTACAATTGCTGATTTGAGGAAAAGATTAAGCAATTCCGGAAGAAAAAACAAAAAACTGGAGGAAACAGTCGCGACTCTTACGGATCAGTTGAGCCAGAAAGATATGGAATTAACTGCGTTGAACGAAAGACTGAATGCTTTGAATGCTCAGGTAGCGCAATTACAAACTTCTGTTGACACACTCACCGCTCAAAACGAGGCTAATAATAAAACTATCGCAGAAAATATTACAGTTTTACACACTGCGTACTATATTGTTGGAAAAACTAAGGAGTTACGCGATGCAAAAGTTATTGATAAAAAAGGAGGGTTACTTGGAATTGGGAAAACTTCTGGCCTAAGTCAGGATTTTGATCAGTCGAAATTTACCAAAATTGATTATACCAAGGTAACAAGCATTCCGGTAAATAGCGATAAGGTTAAAATAATAACTAATCATCCAACCGATAGTTACCGCTTAGAACGCGATAGTAAAGATAAAGATGTGGTAAAAAATATGGTAATTACTAATCCGGAAAAATTTTGGAGTGTATCAAAATATCTTGTGATTGAGGGAATGCCAAAGGCTGTTGATAACACTTTGTCAAACAAGAATCAATCACGGAAAGATAAAATTTAGCAGAAAGCACGTCATTGAAACCGTATAGGAAGCTATGCGGTTTTTTTATTTATGAACTACTTTCTGATTCCGGTTTTTGGCTATCGTAAGTCCGGATGCACCGAATAATGTGTATAAAACACAATTCAGAGAATATCTTTGTATTATTAATTTAACTGTGTTGATGGTGAAAAAGGGATAATGACAGCAGTTGGAAAGAACAAGTGAACAAATAGTTGAACTTTAAAGAATTGGAATATGCGTAATTCTGGTGATAATATTAAGATAGTGGTGAACGGACAAACTGTAAATTACGATGATAATGGTCCGGTTAACGCCCCAACAATAATTTTTATACATGGTTTTCCTTTTAACAAAAGTGTTTGGCGCCTTCAGGCAGAATTGTTTAAAAATAATTACCGCGTTATTGCCTACGATATTAGGGGGCACGGTGAATCAACTTCCGGCGATCAACCTCCCTCAATAGAATTATTTACGGAGGATCTTATAGCTTTTATGAACTTGCTAAACCTGGAGAAGGTGATGCTTTGCGGTCTGTCTATGGGCGGACATGTTGCTCTTAATGCAATTCAAAAATATCCCGGGAGATTTATTTCATTGGTTTTATCAGGTACTAAATGTCCTGCTGATAATGAAGAAGCGCGAGAGCAAAGGATAGTAGAAAAACAACAATTAAAAGAAAAGGGAATAGATAATTACGCCGATGAAAGTTTAAAACGCCTTTTTGCTCCTGTGTCATTCAGTACAAGAAAAGAGGAAGTTCGTGCTACGCGAAAAATGATTGTTGAAAATAATCCGGAAGAAGTTAGCAGAACGCTTGCAGCGTTGGCCGAAAGAAAGGAAACATGCTCGGGCCTCGCTCAAATTAATGTTCCTGTTTTGATATTGGTTGGAAAAGAAGATAAAATAACACCGCCAACTGAAGCGCAATACCTAAATGAGAGAATTAAAGGTTCTCAGCTTTCAGTAATTGAATATGCAGGACACCTGGCAAATCTTGAAAATACACATGAATATAATGAGATACTGGGAAAATTTATTGATCAGGTATGTGAAAGTAAAGAGCTTTCTTTTCATTCCCAGGCGGATAGATAATAATAAAATCCCGGATTAATTTTACCGGGATTTTCAACTGTATTTCCTTAAACTGTTCTGATATGATGCGTGCTATAATCTCCAATGCTTAGCTCTGAATTCGTATTTTTAAAGTCAACGTAATTTCCAAACATGGAATTATGAATATTGGCGCAAGAAATCTTTGAATGCGTTTGAATAATACTATTCTTAATAACCGAGTCTTCAATGATAGAATTATCGCCAATTGAAACATGAGGCCCAATTACTGAATTGAGAAGTTTTACATTCTCGCCAATATAGCAAGGCTCAATGATAACCGAATTCTGTGATACATGAGTGGAAGATACAAGGTTTTTTCCTTTATTAAATTCAAGTATGCGTTGATTTGTATATACCGTTGAATCCTTGTTCCCGCAATCCAGCCATTCAATCACTTTACCAGGTGTAAATTTTAAGCCTTTATTTTTCATATTCTCCAGCGCGTTTGTTAGCTGAAACTCTCCCTTGTCTTTAATATTATTGTCAATCAGGTATTGAAGTTCTTTTCTTAGATTCTCACCTTTTTTAAAATAATAAATACCTATGATTGCCAGATCAGATACAAATTCTTCGGGTTTTTCAACGAAATCGGTAATCTCGTTTTTCTGGTCAACTTTTACTACTCCAAAGGGTCTGGGGTCATCAACTTTCTGAACCCATATTACTCCTTCCTGAGAATCATTCATTTTAAAATCTGCTTTAAAAAGTGTATCCGCAAAAGCAACTACAATTTTTCCTTTGAGTGTTTCTTTAGCACATAGAATTGCATGCGCAGTACCCAGGGCTTCATCCTGATAAAAAATGCTTCCTTTCGCGCCAAGATTAGATGCTATCTTTTTTAAATTGTCTTCTGTTTCTTTTCCGAATCTTCCTGTGATAAATGCTACTTCATCTACTTTTTCATGACAGGCATTTGCAATGTCTTCCACCAAACGTTGTACGATTGATTTGCCTGCAATAGGAATTAATGGTTTTGGAGTTGTAAGTGTGTGGGGCCTCATGCGCTTGCCCATGCCTGCCATTGGAACTATGATTTTCATAAATAAAAAGGAATTTAATTTGAAGCTAATTTAGACCATGAAAAACTTTTATATACTTCAATTTCGGTAGGAGCTAATTTTTAATAGCCTAACGCGCTGGACTCATAGCTTCGCTTTAAATATAAATGTTTGTCACAACTAAGCATCAGGCTTTAATCGCAGTGTTTTGGCTATATAAACTCCTTCATTACCGATTTTGAAAAATAAATATCCGTTTCGTATTTAATTTTGTTTTCATATTTAATAATTAAAAATGCGCGTCATGAAAAAATCGTACACAAATGGGGTAAAAAAAAGTGTTGCAGTAATTGCTTTTATATTATCATGCAATTTTGTATTAAGTCAGCAATCCTACGATAACTTTGAAGGAAGAAAATCGGTTGTTTACAATGTCTCAAAAGGCGGTAAAATTGATACAATGGCCGCAAATCCATCGCCTGATAAAGTTAATAGCTCAGCCAAATGCGCTAAATATGTTAGGAATGGGAAACAGAAATACGACAACATAAAAATGAGCGTTCATGGAAAATTATCCAACGTAGTAAAATATGCTACTTATATCGGTCAGCCTGAAAAAATAAAAATGAAAGTTTATACTACCGCTCCTGTTGGAACCTTAGTGGAACTTCAA